>OWJE01000017.1_pt1 | contig 218694 bp, 238 predicted proteins | sample 1732931 | NCBI WGS metagenome assembly OWJE01 (sample SAMN05065769, study PRJEB22554) | human gut metagenome | biome: ENVO:2100002; feature: ENVO:00000062; material: ENVO:00002003 | host: Homo sapiens | place: USA | reverse complement strand
ACGATTTTATCGTTCTCACTATCCCCTCCTCTGCCCTCACCGGCATTCTGTCAATTCCCAGGGCAGCCTTTATCTTCGCATTACTCACCACATAATTCTCTGTCAACTTGCGCAGACGCTCTTCATTCAAAGGCAAATGGAGCAGAGTCCCAAAACGGGCACAGAACTCCATCAGTCCTCTGTTTATCTTCCAGATATGCGGCTTACGCTCCAAAGCCTCACACATCAAAGCTATCAGCTCATTTGTGGACAAGGCTTCGTCATCTCCCATGTGGTAGATACCACTCGCCACCTCCTTGGTCAAAAGACCTTCCACCACGTAGCAGAGATTGTCTATTGAAGTAAAAGACCTTCTGTTCTCAAAAGCCCCTAAAGGCCAGGGAATGCCTTTCCTCACCACATTATAAAGAAGATTCAGATTGCCTTTGTTGCCGGGACCATGAATCATGCAGGGACGCAGGATATAGACATCTTTGCCATCATATAGATTAGCTTTCAATCTGCCATCCTCAGTCTTCAACCGGCCAAGGATGTAATTCTCCGCAGCTATCTTGCTTTCCCCATACGGCCCTACCGGGGCAGGCACCACATCTTCAGTCAGCATATCCCCCACCACACTGTCGGCAGCGGCTTTTACCGAACTGAAGAATATGAATTTCTTCGCGGACGATTCCAGAAAGAAATCAAATATCTTTTGGGTCAATCCGGTATTGATGCCGAAATAAGTTTGGGCTGCAGAACGGTTCTTCGTATCGTGAGCCTTGCCCGCCAGATGGATAATGGCATCGAATTTCGGAAGATTCCGCATCGGAAAAGAAGCCGGTTCAATGTCTTTCCAAGAAAAAGTCTTTACCACTCCTTCCTTTTCTGGTACGACAATATCCAGCCCATAAAGGTTATGACGCTCCTTTAAGGCAACAACAAAGTTGGAACCCACAAAACCGTGGATTCCAGTAATAAGTATGTTCATGAAGTAAAATAAAACTTTAAATCTTCACTTATTTAGTAAGAAAATCAATTAGAAGATTTTGCAAACGACGAGGATCTTGCCGTCCATCTCAGACTATTATTATCTCAATTCTATCCTCAAACATTTGATAATAAATATGGTTCTGTTTATAAAAAACACACTTAATCTCTCCATACTGAGATAAGCGTAACACCTTCTTACCCAAATGAGGCGCGTGCCCCAATGATTCTATAAAGGAAATGATTTTAATGGTGATATCATCAACTGTTTTCTTTCCATAAATCAGACCAAACTACTTCCATTCTAACTTTTCAGATAACAATCCGTATACAACCTTATTGGAAATCATCTGTCCTTTCCTCGCGAGCTATTTGAACATATTTTATAGCACCAACAACTTGTTTGTTCTCATTTTGTTCTTTATATGATTTCATCTTACCCATAGCTTCCATTTTCTTACAAAAAAACTTACCTATTTTGAGATATACTAATAATCATTCAACAACTTGCGATTTCAGATACAATTTCTTCACAAACCGCATATCATGCTCCACCATCATCTTCACTAATTCCGGAAAGCTTGTCTTCGTAGAACTCCCCCCTCAGTAGTATCTTGAGCGTCTTGGCTTTCATAGGATTTCCCAACAACTGCTCAACCTCACAAGGACGAAAATATTGATATCGATTTCAACCTGCGTTCTGCCAGTCTTCACATCAATGCCTTTCTCATTCACACCTTCACCTTCCCAACAAAGTTCAACACCGACTTTCTTGAAAGACAAAGTTACAAACTCATGAACCGTATGCATGCAAGCACTCGATTTAGGGTATTCACCTTTGAAAGGACACATTACAGTGCCCTAAACCAAGTTTTGTTAATTAATTAGTTTTGAATTTAACACTGGCTTGCAGCCAAGGTGATTTTGTCAGGAACTACGTTAACATAATCCTTGTAACCGTTAAAGATATTTTTGAAAAAAGTTCCGATGAAGTTCCAGATAGAACTACTATGAAACTTTATCATTCCAATCACACTGTGATAAGTTACAGCCATTTCAGCACCGGCATCACTACCGTAATGAAGTGAGTTATAGTAGTAAGCTTTCGAATGGTTCCTATCAAGTAGACCCAAGGGAATTGTTTCATATAGAGAAGCGTCCATTTTATCTTGATATGCTTCTCCACCGCTTTTATTAATAAGCCACAGCGATTGTATCAAAGAATTTGGATATATCTATATCTAAAACCCATGCATACTTCCCCGCCTTTCTGCCTTAGCTATGGCATCATGAGCAGAGCGATGCAGACGATATCCAAATGAATCCTCATAAAAACAAGGTTCTATGAGGGGCCCAATGACATTTACAACAGCCATTTGTGCAATACGGTCTTCAATAGTGGGAATCCCTAAAGGTCTTTTACCGCCATTGAATTTCGGTATTTCTACAAATTTTACTGCTTTGGCATATAATTACCGGAGTTCATGCAATTCCATAGATAATAAAGATTGAAACCCCAATTTTGCTCATAAGTGCTCATCTCTTACCATCAATGCCTGAACTACCTTAATTAAACTTTACTTTCTTAAAGGCTTCAAAGATTATTCTTTTGTCTATTTGAAATGGTTTTGCTTCTTGCATTGTGTCCTGTTTATCAAGTTGCGCGATACAATCCGCTGAATACGTTTCCCCCTTCGCTCCCCCTCCCTTCTCACTACAAGAACTTCAACACTACTACGGAGAAATCTGCCACAGATTGAGACTTTGACACTTTTCTGCCTTACGTGTCATGTGTCTTTGACATTTTCTCTTGACATTCTCAATCTGCTTCTCACGTTCCATCAAAGAGTCTATATAATGGTCTTGCCGCCTACAGACAGATCACCAAATTGTGCAGCTTGCAGAAAAAACTACACATGCTCCGAATGAAGTAGATCGTAACAACCAGAAACAAATACTCTTGTACTCATCTATGATTTTGAAGACTCTCTTGATACCATTCGAATAATTTCTGTACACCCTCTGCTATTTCAACCTTATGCGACCAACCAAGAGAATGAAGCTTCGAAACGTCAATCAATTTGCGCATGGTACCATCAGGTTTGGAAGTATCAAATTCAACCATTCCCGAAAAACCTACAACCTTAACCACCAGTTCAGAAAGTTCACGGATGGTTAATTCCTTTCCCGTACCTACATTGATATGGCTGTTGCGAATCTCACCAAGAGAAGGAATAGCACCACCACGACCATCTGAGTTGTTACGGTCAACTGCACCATCAGCCTTTACACCATATTGTACAGATGAATACTTATCAATACCGATAATATCTTTGAAATCAACATTCAACAATACATGTACGCTGACATCTGCCATATCCTCACTCCACAGAAACTCACGAAGAGGAGTTCCTGTACCCCAAAGCACCACTTTGTTGCCGTAGATACCATAAAACTCTAAAGCCGAGAGAATGCGGTCATGAGAATTTGAGCCATCTACATTTCCCTCTCCTATTATAGCTTTCAACTTTTCATTTGGATTGATAGGACGTTTGTCCATATCGTTTTCAATACTCTGCCAATCGTCCTCATGAATCAATTTAGCTAAATAGATTTTTCGCATCATGGCAGGTATCACATGACTATTCTCCAAATGAAAATTATCGTTAGGACCGTAAAGATTAGTAGGCATTACTGCAAGATAGTTATCACCATACTGCAGGTTGTAACTCTCACACATCTTCAAACCTGCTATCTTTGCAATGGCATATTCCTCGTTGGTATAACTCCAATTCACTGGTAAGCAAAGCATCCTCACGCATTGGCTGAGGAGCGTTTTTAGGATATATACAAGTACTACCCAAAAACAACAACTTCTTAACCCCATGAGAATGTGCATTGCTTAATACATTGCACTGCATCTTCATATTCTGCATGATAAAGTCGGCACGATAAAGAGAGTTAGCCATAATACCACCTACGAAAGCAGCAGCCAATATTACAGCATCCGGCTGCTCTTCATCAAAAAGCTTCTGAACCTGATATTGATCGGTCAAATCAAGTTCATCGTGACTGCGACCAACCAAATTATGATAGCCACGAGCCTCTAAATTCTTCCAAATGGCAGAACCCACCAAACCGTGGTGTCCTGCTATATATATCTTACTGTTTCTATCTAACATGGTAATTAAATTACTTAACGATGCCCTTTTCAAGATATTCTGCCAAGTTTGTCTTTACTTCATCCTGTACACGTTCCACGGCAACCTTCTCCATATCATGATCCACCATGATACGAACAAGTTCTGTTAGTGGTGTTTTACCCGGATTCCAACCTAACTCAGTACGAGCCTTAGTAGGATCACCCCAAAGATTAACCACATCAGTAGGGCGATAAAAATCTTCCGATACCTCTACAAGCACCTTACCGGTAACCTTATCGATCCCCTTCTCATCTATTCCCTCACCTTGGAACTCCAATTCAATACCTGCGTGCTTGAATGCTAAGTAACAAAACTCACGAACCGAGTGCTGTTCACCAGTAGCAATCACAAAGTCCTCTGGTTGTTTATTCTGAAGAATCAACCACATACACTCCACATAATCTTTTGCATACCCCCAGTCACGAAGAGATGAAAGATTGCCTAGATATAATTTATCTTGTTTGCCTTGTGCTATACGGGCAGCAGCTAGTGTTATCTTACGAGTAACAAAAGTCTCACCACGGCGTTCCGATTCATGGTTGAACAAAATACCCGAACAGCAAAACATATTGTATGCCTCACGATACTCTTTCACTATCCAATAGCCATAAAGCTTAGCTACGGCATAAGGGCTATAAGGATGAAAAGGAGTCTTTTCACTTTGTGGCACTTCCTCTACCTTACCATAGAGTTCAGATGTTGAAGCTTGATAAATTCTGCAAGTAGATGCCAGTCCACACTGACGTACTGCTTCCAATACACGAAGTACGCCCGTAGCATCCACATCAGCCGTAAACTCAGGGGAATCGAAACTTACCTGCACATGACTTTGAGCGGCCAGGTTGTATATTTCAGTAGGACGCACCTTATTCATCACCTGAATAATACTCATCGAATCACCCAAATCTGCATAATGAAGGTGGAAATGAGGCTTACCCTCTAAATGAACAATACGCTCACGAAAATCCACTGACGAGCGACGTATAGTACCATGCACGTCATATCCTTTCTCTAATAGAAGTTCGGCAAGAAAAGAACCATCCTGACCTGTGATGCCTGTTATTAAGGCAATGTTTTGCTTAGATATCATATTATTTTCTTATTAATTCATATATCTTATAAATATATCGTAATGATAATATAAGTCTATTTGAGTATATTCCATTTGCTTTAAAAGCCTTGATATGTTCTTGCATAATTCGTATTCTAGCTTGCAATCCATCTGTACTTACGCCACCTGTACGCATCGTAACAAAATCTTTTGATATGTATACTGTCTTAATATGATTTTTAAATATCAATCTTAACAGATTTTCGAAGTCTGCTCCAATTTTGTATTCAATATTGAATACACCATATCTCTTATATATCTCACGTTTACAATAGAAAGACGGATGAGCGGGCATCATGCCAAATCGCATCATCCATGGTCGAAATAATTTTGAAGAATAATAGCGAACACATTTATTAAGATTATTGTCATTAACAAAATGAATATCACCATAAGTAGCATCTAAATTATTATCAAGACTAAATTCATTAACAATGGTCGCTAAGCAATCATTTGAAGTATAAAAGTCATCGCTATTTAATATTCCTATCACATCACCTGTCGCCATTTCAATACCCTTATTCATAGCATCATAGATACCTTTATCCGGTTCAGATATCCATTTAAGACAATCACCAAACTGCGATTCAAATTCACAAATAATATCAACCGTACCATCATTAGAAGCACCATCGATGATAATATATTCAAGTTCTGCGTTCAATTCCGAAAGAGCAGGAATTTGCTCGACAACACTACGCATAGTGTCACACAAAGTTACACTGCTATTCCAAGTAGCAGTGATTACAGAGATTTTCATAAATAGCATTGATTATTCAGTAAGCGTACGCTTCTTCCCAAAGTCCTCATAAATAAATTATTTTTATCATCTTAATTGACCTATAAAAAGTTGTACGACTTAATAATTTAACATTTAAAAGCCCTAAATAAGGGTTTTGAGACGACATTATATCCCGAATTTTACTTCTTGAGTCTGATACACCACTTATTATACTGAGGGATAACAGATTTCTCTCCCCACAAATAATTTATACAACAATGAATGTTCAACTACTACTTCAGATTTTCTTCGCTGAGCTCAGAAAACACGAAGCCTATTCTGTTCCGCCATTACAAATAACCTTACAGCCAATACATAACACACAACCCTCTGACACCCCTTCAAACTTTGATTCAGGGGCGTCATCAACAATATTATATATGTCGCCTCTACCACAAGTTACTTGATGGAATATCGTAACATTATCTTCTACAGTTGTATTCCCATGCAAAATTATTCCTTCAAGCCAATGTGGGAATTTAATATTATTACCAATTTCATTAGAATTAAGCAACTCTGATTTTATTACCTTATAAACTCTAAAAGCAATCTTTAGAAGTGGATTATTTGAATGTATAAGTCTATTAATATCCACAACGTTGAACTTTAAAATCGTCCTTATACCTGCTTAAGAACTTCATTATACAAATTAATATACTTTTTAAATTGTTGGTCTTTATCAAAAAGATTTTTTGCACGAGTCCGACAATCATATTGTAAAGGGGGATTTTTAGAAATATCCATAATCGCTTTTATTAATGAAGATACATCGCCTTGTTCAACAACAATACCAGTTTTGTCATCTATAGCTTCTGGACTTCCACCAGTATTATATGTAACAATAGGAGTACCGCAAGCAAGTGCTTCAATATTTGTTGTAGGAAAATTATCTGAATATGTGGGATTAACTAATACAGTACTTTCTGAATAAATTTGAGCCAATTCTTCCATATTAGTCGTTCTAGATATACCTAGAATACCATCCGGTAGATTCTTTATTTGATTATTACTTAATCCTACCAATTTTATTTGATAATTTTCTGGTAACCTATGGCGAAGTTCTATAAAATCATTAAGGCCTTTTCTTGCATCCCAAACAGCTGCGACCCCCAATAGTTTTATAATGTTATCCTTTTTCTTAGATTCCTCATAAGGTTTAAATATATTCAAATCGATACCATTATGAATAGTCTCTATTCTTCTACTGCCAAGAAAAGATTGACTTAACATGTTTGACATCCAATGTGATACTGAGACTAAATATAAATGTTTAACCTTTGAAAAATAATACTTCTTTAAAAGGTATTGTTTATCTGCAATATTTCTGAATAGAGCACGTTTTTGCGGGCATGAATGACAGCCTGTCTTCCATTGATGACAGTTTAACATATCATAATACATACACCCCCCCGTAAAAGCCCAACAATCATGCTGAACCCAAACTACAGGTTTATCTGTAGACGCCAAAAATTCAAATAAAATAGGATAATTTAAATAATGGTCATGAATGTCATGAAGTTGAATAACATCTGGATTGACTTTTTTTATATAAGACACAAGTTTCTTTGTTGAAAGTTTAGAGGCTAAACCTTCTCTATCAAAAAAACAATGCTCAAAATAGTGTTCATATACATCGAACAACGTACCTATTTTATACTCTTCGCTAATGCTGTCTCTATGCATCCTTGCATATGAAATGTAGCATTCCCAACCATACCTCTTAGCAACTTTTGCAATATCCTCTGATATTTTCCCTATACTTAATATGTTACTACACACATTTATTTGCAATAATTTTGGCATATTTTGCAGTTTAATTGTTTTCCCTTTTACTCAAAACAAAATCAAATGCACTAATAGCTCCTTGAGCCATATGATCCACAGTTGCCTTCCCATAATAATATTGCTGGGCCGCTATTCCCATATTAATATATTTAACAGAATCTAAAATAGCGTCTTTCATAATTTCAACTAATTCTTCAGAATTATCATACATAACACCATTTTCTCCTGAAGTTATGTGATATAATTCACCACCTGTTATAGCGTTTTTTTGAGTAACAAAAGGAACCCCATATCCCATACTCTTAGGCACCGATAATCCAGCTTGCAAAGGAGAAAAACAGAGAATTGCTTTTTTAAATTGCTCTGCTAAAACATTTTCATCGAAAATAGCACCCTCTAGTGATATATTATTCTCTAACTTGTTCTTTCTAATAAAATCTTCTATAAAAGGTCTCATTTCACCTTCTCCTACTATTCGCAACTTAGGAATTTGATGATTAAAATTATCAATAGCCTTTTTATAAGAATCCAATAGTACCTCTAATCCCTTCCCTTTGTATAAAGTTCCTACAAAAAGAAAATCTTTCTTTGTCTTATTCTCTATATCGATTTTTTTTACCAGCGTGGTATTTGGTGCTACAAAAACCTTATCCATATCTAAAGAACTATTCTTCCAAAACTCTTTAGCTTTTTCCATATAGAAAATTGAAGCATCACAACGACTAAAGATTGTCTGATATAACTTATCAATAATAGTGTGTTTACGATCTGTAATATACGGATGAGTATATGATACTCTAAATCCAATGCTCCAATTTAAAAGTCCATACTTATGTGGCAAAAATGGTAGTATGCAATAACTAAATACATGAGGATCTGGCACAAAGCTTACAAGATCATATTGTTTTGTCAAGCGACAAATTCCTTTAATAAATATAAAGGGACCTAATTTGGAAAAGTTTAATTTTATCAATTTAAATAAGCATTTCTCCTTCGCTCCATTACTACGATAGTATGCTACTGTTAAATCATAATTAGCTGCTATAGTATTATAAATAGGAACATTATAGGAAGAAATGTCATTTTTAAGCAAAAGTACTTTTGGTTTCATATTAATTTTTTTAATTGTTCCGTCAGACAATATCGAACTATAAGCATAAGACCCACCTATGTTGACGGATAACCTTATTATTAAATGTGATAAACACCCTCGAGTGGGCAAATATTGAAACAATCCAATACTACCTTACCTTTGAGTTTATCCCAATTCTGCTTAATATGATCGTGTTTAACCATAACAACAACCATATCAAGATTCTTCAAGAACTCATCAAAGTCAGAGAACTGATTCTCTGCAATCTTATGATTCTCGAGAAATGGATCATAGCACTTCAAAGGACGCGCCAAATGGCGCTGCTGGATATCAAGCATCTGGAGTGTTGGGGACTCACGGAAGTCATCTACATTCTCCTTGTATGTTAAGCCATAAAGACCAACGCGACGATTGTCTGTGATATTATTCTCCTTCATGATCTCATAGATACGCTCGAGTACGAATGTTGGTTGAGAATCGTTTGTCTTCATTGACTCATCAATAACCTTTGCAAGCTGAGGGTAGTCACCTACAAGAAACCAAGGGTCAACAGAGATACAGTGGCCACCTACACCTGGTCCTGGCTGGAGGATATTCACACGTGGGTGCATGTTACAGATCTTGATGATCTCGTAAACATCCATGTTGTCGTGACGGCAAATACGAGAAAGCTCGTTAGCAAAAGCGATGTTAACAGCACGGAATGTGTTCTCTACAACCTTAGTCATCTCTGCTGTACGGATGTCAGTAACAACGATGTCACCCTGACAGAATGAAGCATAGTAGCTCTTTACCTTCTCACCAATAGCCTTATCATCAGCACCAACAGTACGATTGTTGTGGACCAACTCATAAACCATATTACCAGGGATGATACGTTCAGGAGCATGAACAAGGTTAATGTCCTCACCAATCTTAAAACCATTCTCCTCAATTACAGGGCGAACGAATTTGTCGATAGTACCAGGAGAAACAGTAGACTCGATAACGACAGTTGTACCTTTAGGACAAACCTTCATTACTTCTTTAACTGCACCCACTACATAACAAGCATCAACTTTCTTAGAGAACTTGTCATAAGGAGTCGGTACAGATACAATGTATATATCTGTCTTCTGATACTCAGTGGTGAACTTAATACCTGCCTTTACCGCAGCATTGAAAAGTTCATCAAGACCATCTTCCTTGAAAGTTGTCTTACCCTGGTTGAGAGTGTCAACCAATTCCTTGTTGTAATCTGTACCGATTACCTCAACGCCATGAGACGCCATCATGAGGGCGGTAGGAAGGCCGATATAACCCAATCCAACTACATTAATCATGATTTTAATATTTTGAAATTTCTATTTTTACTTATTTGCCGTAAGGCGCAGGATTCTCACCATTAAGAGCAGCAATAATGCGTGAGCATGCCTTGCCATCACCATAAGGATTGACTGCTTTGCTCATCTTCTCATATGCAGATGCATCATCGAGCAAGGTGCTAATTTTACTGACAATTTTATCATAATCAGTACCAACAAGATAAACGGTACCGCTAGCAAGTGCTTCAGGACGCTCTGTGGTATCACGCATAACGAGTACAGGCTTGCCTAAACTAGGAGCCTCTTCCTGTATACCACCTGAGTCAGTAAGAACTATATTAGCCTTGTTCATCAAGTGTACAAACTCAAGATACTGCAAAGGCTCGATGAAGAAGAAATTTGGACGAGTAAGATCCTCTCCAAAAACTTCATGAATTGGTTTACGTACGTTTGGATTCAAGTGCATTGGATAGACAAAATCAACCTCTGGATATTTCTCAGAGATATCCTTCATAGCAGAAACCATACGGATGAAGCCATCGCCAAAATTCTCACGTCTATGCCCTGTAATCAAAACAAGTTTCTTGCCATCAGCAAGACGAGTAACGTCATAGCCAGCTTCAAACAAAACCTTATCTTGTTCAGCACGAAGAGAACCATCTGTCTTGAGTTTCTCTACAACCATGTGGAGAGCATCTATAACAGTGTTACCTGTTACGAAAATTTCACCATGAACATTTTCTTCCTTGAGATTCTTTTCAGAAAGAGGAGTTGGTGCAAAGTCATAATTAGCAATACGACCTATAACCTGGCGGTTCATCTCCTCTGGCCATGGCGAATAAAGGTTATGAGTGCGAAGGCCTGCCTCTACATGACCTACAGGAATCTGTGCATAGAATGCAGCAAGAGCGCCCGCAGTAGATGTGGTTGTGTCACCATGAACAAGTACTACATCAGGACGATACTCCTTGAACAGGTCACGAAGACCTATGAGGACACGAGCAGTAATATCTGTTAAGTCCTGACCTTGTTTCATAATATTGAGGTCATAATCAGGTTTCACATCAAAAATGTTAAGCACCTGATCAAGCATTGCGCGATGCTGACCTGTAACACATACTATAGTTTTAAACTCATCTGGGTGCTTCTGGAACTCTTTCACCAGCGGGCACATCTTAATGGCCTCTGGACGAGTGCCAAAAACTAACATGACTGTCTTCATAATTATATTAAAATATTTTTATTATCGGTATAGGCGTTTAGGGCACACCGATTAAAATAATTCCGTGCCTTTACCGTATATGGGAAGAGGAAATATATTTAAAGGCGTGAAGTCTATTGATTTTTACCATCGCTTCAATTCAGAAGAACCATACTATGAGTATCTATCTGAAATCAAATGGAAAGACGACTATGTATGCAAGAAGTGTGAAAACATTCATTACTGTAAAGGCCGCCTTTCTTATTCTCGTCATTGTACCAGATGTAAGTACGATGAAAGTCCAACAGCTAGAACAATGTTTGACAAGTGCAAATTTTCCATTGAACAGACATTCCACATAGCATTCAAGATTAGTACAAAGAAAAAAGGCATGTCTTCATTGGAGTTGTCTGAAGAATATGGTTTGCGTCAGAAAACTTGTTGGGAATTTAAATGGAAAATACAACAAGCAATGCAAAGCTCTAAAAACACATCTATTTACAGAAGAAGTACATATCGAGAATTCTATGTTGGTGAAGAGGAAGAAGGTGTCGTTGGACAAAAAGCAGGAAAAAAGAAACTCATTGTTGTTGCCTTAGAAATGCAAGGAGTAGAGTTTGGCAAAGCCTATGCTCAAGTTATAGACGATGTTTCCTCTAAGTCTTTCAAACCGTCCTTTGAAACCTACATTAACAAGGATACTACTGTTATTACCAATGAATGGAATGGATACAAACCATAAAAAATGACTATCTCGTTTGTTGCAACGTTCATCTAATGACGGTAAAGGATTTCCGCAGATGCATATTCATATCATGAATATCAAAGGATGGCTTTGTGAAATACACCACCATTGTTCGAAGAAACGTCTTCAAGGTTATCTCGATGAGAATTTTAGGTTCAACAGAAGGAGTCAAATGGGCACAATCTTCGATGTGCTCCTCCGTAGAATGGTAAATAATAGCCGAAACGCCTTAAATAGGGAGTTTTGTAAATGCGCCCTAAACACCTATACCGATTTTATTATTTCCTTTTGCACTCATACCATCGGAAATAAGATACCAAAATATATATCCTGAATTGATACCTACACCGAGACCCGAGACAAACATTAGAACAAATAAAACAAAATAATTAGCCTTATCAATCAAATCACAAGTTTTTTTTATTTTTTTAAATAATACTTCCATATATAAAAGTAAAACTATTAGCCCACAATCTAACAAAAGACTTAATATAGCTGATTCGGCTCCATTACCAACAATTTTTCTACTATAGTTATAATCTCCCAAAATATACTGAAAGAGATTGTAATGATTAACCCATATATTGAAATGCTTTTGCATGTAGAAAGTTCTATCCTCATTTCCGGCATCAGCAAAGCTAAAAACATTAAGAAGTCTCTCAAGGACTCTACTATCTAAATTTAGATAAGATATAATTTCAAAGAAACTAAAGACGATAAATCCTATAACAACGAACTTCGACAGTCTCGAACTCTCTTTTACGAAATACAAGATAGGTAAAATCAATAATACTGTAGATGTTCTACAACCACTTAAGATAGTTTCAATAAAAGCGATAAAATATACATACTTATATTTTGGGGGCAAACATATTGTCATCAATGCTATACAAACTCCACCGCTTTTAGGATCCGAGAACAAACCAAAATGATAAATAGGTCCACCAATATAAATTTCATATCCTTCTGATATATTAACTAAAACCTGACCAGTAATCAATTCATTTGCCAGAGCAAGAAAATTTAAAATAATTATTGAAATAAAAGTCCAATAAATAATCTGAGAATTGTCTTGCCTACTTTTAAGGTACATGCCTAGAAATATTGGAACTATAAAAGTAACTATTAAAGTATATAAATCATCAAGTCTAGTGATATAGAATAGTGAATATACAAACAATAAAAAAAATAAAATAACTGATATTCTTTTAGTATGGAAAGAAAAATAACGAAAATTAAAAAAATACGAAAGAACAATCCATATAATAGCAATTAGTTGAAGAATTTTATTCAATAGTGGATAATATGTATTACCAACACTAGAAAGTGAGAATGCTAAAATTATCAGTACTATAAATATATATTTTGCATATCTTGCTAATTTCATATTTATATGATTTAGTCTGGATATTCACATTTGTTAATAATAAAATTGTCTTTTAGAAAATCAGCATTTTCTTTGATTCTATCATAACTCCACTCCCACCATTTAAGCTTTTCTAATTTTGATATTTCTTCGTCATTAAATCTCATCTTAATTACCTTTGCAGGATTTCCTGCAACAATTGCGTATTTAGGGACATTTTTTGTAACAATAGAACCTGCACCAATAACAGCACCTCGGCCAATTTTTACCCCTGATAAGATAACAGAATTAGATCCTATCCAAACATCATCCTCAATTACTATTTCACCCTTTGATACCGCTATATTATCGTTTTTAATTCCAAGTACATGACCTACTACATCACAAGTACTAACTGTTTTCATGTTGTGATTATGCTCTTGAATAATTACATTTGAGGCAATAGAGCAGAAAGATCCTATATTAACACCATATTTAGCACCAAATATACGAGTACCAGGGCCATTAATTGATGTATACCGCCCGACACTTATCTTTCCGAATAAAATTGCTTTGTCATGAAAACAACATCCATCTGATAATGTTACATCTCGTCCAATAAAAGAACTTGCTAAAATTACCTTATGCAGATTTTTTGTTTTTTTTATAACAAAAAACGGACTAGAAAAGCATGGAAAATCACATGCAACTCCCCTCCTAAACAAAAGCAGAAAAAAATAATTTATAATGGATACTAAAAACTTACTCATTACAAGAAATTAATTTATTCCTTCAAATTTATCTATAGCTTTACTATATATTCCCTTATATTTGATTCGTTCTATATCTGTATAATCATTAAGAGTACGTAGATAGAAATGATTTACTCTTGCAAATCTTCTGAAAATTTTCGTATTTACAATTAAATCTCTTAAATAGTTTCTTGTACCCAAAATTATCATATGAATAAAAAAGAAAAAAGAAAACTCAATCTTATTCTTCTGTTTATTCAAATATAAATCCTCAATATAAGCTGCTGCTCTTTGATAATTTTTGCCATCTGCAAAACCGATAACATCCTTTATTATCTTCAATCTATCATTCTCTTTATCTGCAAATAGCTTTATACCTCCTGTACTATAATATTCATCAATAGCTTTTTGAAGATTTTCAATGTTCTCAATAATAGGACTGCCTTCAGAAATTGATGACCTATTAAACTTTTGAATAATTGGATTATATAATAGAGTATGTTTCTTCAAGAGCCATGCTTCTAAAGCTGTTGTGCTTTCAAAAGCTATTAAAATATCGCAAACATTAATTACGTCGAATACGTTTTCTTCAGTTTGTAAAATCAAAACATTCTTGAATTTTTCGATTTTGGAGAACTCATCATAATTTTTATTTTCAGTTAAAGGATGTTTTTTGGCAATGAACAAAATGTCTGGATTATTTTTAACAAGCTCTAGATAGCCATCTTGAAGAGCAAACAACGAGGCTTTAATACCTTCCAACTCCTTACCGAAGTAAATAGGTCCTGTACTGTGATTTTCATTAAACATAAAATCAAAAGTATAACCTGCCAAGGTGACCACTTTGGTGAATTTATCCTTTTTATATTTTGAAAGTAAAGATTGACGATCCATAAAAGATAACAACGAATATTTATCAAAACCTGTTGCACCAGATAACTTTATCTTATTGTTATCATAGCCTTTACTTGTTTTGAAATATTCAATGTTTCTTTGAGACCATTCTAAATGTAGATCTTCATAAAGCCTCTCTTTAGTATTCCATCCAAACAGCATCGTAGTAATTGAACCATCAATATATCTATAATCTCCTTCGGACACGAAAGTAACAACTTTGCACCCCATCATAGAAGCAAATCGGCATGCCCAAAGATGATTTCTACATCCTATTGCATTTGCATCAATTACTAATTTGGGTCTATATTTCAAGATATCGAATACGAAATTATCATAAAGCCATTTTCTTGTAATAGTTATATCTAAATCTTTCTCGAGCTTAGATAAAACAGGCTCTACAATATCAACGTCTCGTCCTCTACTTGAATAAGTGAATGACAATATGTCTGTTTTTGATTTCATTATACAAAGACCTTAAATAAATTATTATAAATATCGATAGATAACTATACTTGATCAAAATATTATCTATAAAAAAATACGAAACACCAAAAGAAATAACCCAAAAAGAAAGATGTGATAAATAGAATTTCCAATTCACATCAATTTCTTCGTAACGTTTTGAAGCAAATATAATAATTAGAGTGTAAGTAATCACTGATACACAATTCGATATACCAGCTGCCACATAACCAATACTAGGGATTAATATAAAATTCAAGAGAAGACCGATTGCAGCTTGTACAACCGCAGCATACATAAACCATTTTGTCACTTTATGAAAACTGAGTACATCTGAAAAAAGCCTATACTGTGCTTGGAATATATATACACATGTTAAAAAAATCACCGTCAGGTAATTAGGTACAAATTTATGGTCCAAAAATATATTCATTAGTTCTGGAACTACAGTGCAATATAAAAAAGTCATAAAGCCCATCATTAACCATAGCATATGAGATAATGAAAATAACCTTTTTAAGGCTGCAATTTTATCATCTATAAAAGATTGAATTTGCAAAGGGCCTAATGCTTGCATTACAGAGTCTTGAATAAAATAAACGACAAATGAAATTTGAACGCCAACAGAATACTCACCACATATCGCAGGACCACAAAAGTATGATACTAGAACCCTATCAAAAGTCCTAATAAGCCATAATGCAATACTATTTGGTAAAAGTGGTAAAGAATAACTAACCGAACTTTTGATTAATCTAAAGGATATTCTCAACTTTAGCAATCTGAATTTCAATAGTAGCAAAATATATGCAGCTGCTTTAAAAACATAGCTAAGTGAAATAGCGAGTAATCTGGCGAATGCTCCATCATCAAATACATAGAGGACAAATAATATTGAGCAAAACAAGTTTATACTTGTACCTACAACTTCTATTATAGTCATTGTTTTTAGATTAAATGTCTGCTGGCAAACACTTAGTCCTATTGTCGCAATCTGAAGGAACAGATATGGATATGCAAACAAGTAACTATAAGGATACGCGGGTATATGAAGGAATCTTTCAAAACATAAACCAGAAGATAATACAAAAAGGCTTAGTATAATAAAGCCAGAAGTAACAACAAACCAAAAGATTGTGGATACTAATTCAGACTTCTTTTTATCGTTAAATTCATGATAAAATCGATAAATAGCTTTATCAATTCCTCCGCAAAACAACATAGGTAAAAACAAGCCAATTCCAGTAGAAAGCTGTACTATACCATATTCTTCTGTGGATAAATACCTACTTAAAAAAGGGAGCAGTATAATTGCAAGACCATTATTTAAGGCATTACATATAAAATACCAGCTACTCTGTTTCATGAGAGCCCTCATGAATGATGCACCTGCCATATAAAATTCTAACTATTTATTTTAATTGTTTTAATGTAGGTCTGCCCATACTGATCATTAGATGCTATTCCTATAGTATCAATATCTTCATATCTTATCATATTTTCACTGAAAACATAATACCATGATTTACCATCAAGACCAAAATCAAATTCATCATGAATATATCGTCCAGATTTTGTCTTAACAGCAAGATATGGTTGCGGTCCAAAAACTTTTCCTTTTACAGTTTTAACTGACAATTCGTTACCTTCGAGATTAACATCCAGTTCAAAAGGTTCAGGTTCATTTCCGAGTACTGCATTAAAAGCATCCTTTGCTCTTTCGTACTTGAACTGAACCTCTGGATATTTTGCAACAATAGGAAGTAACAAATCCCAAAAGTATTCAATTTCCCACCCCATATCACGGAAATCATGATTAAAAATACCTAACAGAGTTGGCAATCCAATATCTGCTCGCTTAAAAGCCTTCTCAATTTCATCAGAAGTGATATTACCATAACGTGATACAAGATTCATAAATCTTCCTATAACACGATGACATGATCCTGGTATTTGATAATCATAAATATCTGGATGATAAACACTCCAATCTTTTGGCGCTCTTCTCCAATCACCAGCCTGTCCATTTCTTTGATCTTTATGCTTCTCCTTATTATCATTTTCGACAGCCATATTTGAACAATCAAAAGGAATCCATTGCTCAAGAAACCAATTGGCATCCGGTCTTTCTGTTACGCAACCTGCTCTGAAACAAGATGGAAAGAAATTTCTGTCAATAATACGATGTGAAAGTATTTTATGGAATTCATGTGAGTGTTCATAAGACTTTCCAGCTCTATGTGCTTCTTGATAATGAGACATCGGATGAAAATGCCATTGTATATCATCATTAAATTCACCATATTTATCTAAGAATTCAACATACCTATCATGAACATTGTTGTATCCAATATCTCTATGGCGAGGATTTTCTTTATATCCAACATGATCGAGACAAAACCAGTTATACACCCAACCTCCACCGAATGAATCAGGATATTTAAATCTAAACTCCTTAGACATAATTTTTGACAACATAGATTCAATTTTATCCCATGTATCATGATAATTTTGCAAGGTTGGTTCAAGAAATTTTGCCACTTCATTCTCTATACCATTAAGCTTGATTTCTTCATTTCTTAGCTTCTGCAGATTATCATATGTTGGATTTAATTTAATACCAAAAGTAGATTCCAATCGTTCAAAAGTTGCTTTTGTTGATTCATAAAGAGGACCTTCTGTATCAATTGCATGTACGATATATACTATTTTCTTCATATTACTTATTATTTAAATGTTTTACCAACTCCCTTGCTTTAGCTAAATCAGCCTGTTGTCCTATATCAATCCAAGTTCCATTTAATGGATATCGAATAACCCTATGATTATTGCCAATAAGTCTTTCAATTAAATCCGTTGCATTAAAGAATTCATCTTTTGGTATCAAATCAAGTGCTTCACGCTTGATAAGGTAAATACCACCATTAGCATAATAGTTATAATTAGGCTTTTCAAGTAATCCCTTAATATTTCTTCCATTTAAGTCTAGTATGCCAAATGGAATATTAACATTATAAGGAACTGCAGCAACGCTCATCATGGCATTATGCTCTTTAAAATGCAAATAAAAGTCCTCAAAATCTATATTTGTAAATAAGTCAGAATTCATAAGTAGCACAGTATCATTATAGAATTTTTTAACGAACTGAACACTTCCTATCGTACCAAGAAATTTTGGTTCTTCAATAGTTGTTACCTTAACTCCGTTAAAAGGTTTGGTGAAATGCTCGTGCATTTGTTCCTTTAGGTAATTAACAGTTACGTTAATATGCTTTACCCCATACTCAATAAGTCTATCAATATTGTAATCGATAATGCACTTATCACCTACTTTTACTAATGGTTTTGGTATCTTTTCTGTTAAAGGTCTTAATCGTTCGCCTTTACCACCAGCCATCAATACGGCATCAATAGGTAGTAGAGATTTATGGGTTCGAAGATTAAACACTTCAATTATATGTTTCTCATTATCCAATACTGGTATTACCCAAATTCCAAGTTCACGAAATTTGTGCAAATTACTAAGCGTATTCTTATCAGTTCCAAGAATATACTTAAAGTTAGTATTCATTGCGTCACATATACTACCATTTACAGAACCACCATTTATTAGATAACGCCTAATATCCCCATCCGTAAGTGTACCTATTAATTGAAGTGTTCTTTTATCTAAAACAAAGAGCGTATAAACTTTATTTTCAATAAATTCCAGTTTATTTAAAGCCTCAATAACAGTAGCAGTACTCAAAATAATATTCTCTGACATATGATTATATATCTAAATTCATTGATTTCTTTAGTTGCTCAATCTTATATATCCTTTGAGTCCCCCACCAAGGTGAAAGTTCTTGTTTTCGAACAAGAGCAGGTGAGCCTGCTATAAGTATATCATTTTGATTGAAAGTATTATTAACAAGTGAATTAGCTCCTATTTGAACATTATTACCCAAGGTAAGGTTACTTGTCATAATTACACCAGATCCAATCAAACATGAATCATCAATCACCTTACCAATATCAGTAAGCCAGATGCTTGTGAATATTTGCCTATTAGATTACTATCACCTATAACAATTGTTCCATGATGGGGTAGATAGTATCCATATCCCAAAGAATCGAATCCGATACTAAATCCAAGAATATATGACAATTTTATCAGTCTTATTTGATTATATTTATAGGATAATAAATTTAAACGACCATTTTGATGCCTATAGTATGATGTTTTCCTTAAACATTCTAGGTAATTATTTTTTAATCTGGTGAAAATAATTTCATAATTCTTCTAAAAAAGAGAATAATGAAATACAACATCATTCTATCAGAAAGAATATAAAATTTTAATTCATTTTTTGTCCTTACTATTGCTCATAAGAAATTCTGCATACTTAAAATCGTCAATAAAATCAATATCAATAGATCTTTCTCTCGGCATAATATAAGCATAAGATTTATCTGTATAATATTTTTTTTGGCGAATCATTTCTGTAGAGAATACATATACAGCCCCATTAGGATAATATGTTATAGGAAGTTCCTGTCTATTAGCAATTGTACCTTCGAAAATATCTTCGAGCTTATTATTTTCGTCTATTTTTTTATGCCAGAAAATAGGATGAGCTTCTTTCACGTAAGTTACAACAGAGTCTGCATTGCGAGCATTAAATAATTCAACTGCACCGTCAATATCTTCAGCTATACGTAAAGGGGATGTTGGCTGAAGAACAACAAATGAATCAATCTTTGTGTTCCATTCTTTTTCAAGTCTGCCAATGGTATAGATATAATTATCTACAGCCATTGCAGTGTCTGAAGCCAATTCTGCAGGACGCATAAAAGGAACCTCTGCTCCATATTTTTTAGCAACCGCAGCTATTTCCTCGTCATCAGTAGAAAGAATGACATGATCAATAGATTTGGATTTAAGGGCTGCCTCAATTGTATATGCAATCAGAGGCTTATCACACATCTCCTTGATATTTTTTCCTGGAAGTCCTTTAGAACCTCCACGAGCAGGAATAATAGCTATCATTTTACGAGATCCTCCCAAAACAAAGTTTTATTTTCCTCAATGTCACGATTTACGTGACGACCGATAACTTCTTTAAACCTATCTGCCGGGATTCCTGTTCCAGGACGTTTGAAGAGAATATCGTTATAAGTGATTTCCTGACCAGCTTTAAGCGAATCTGCAGTTGTAATGCTTCTACGGAATTTTTTCTGCTTTGCTATTTCATCATCAGAAACAACCTTAATTCCATTTCCTAACGCATCAACAATTCGCTTAGACTCTGATGCAATAATACGCATTTCTTCAGGATTTGCAGATACTTTGTGATCCCAACCTGGAAGATTCTTATCAAGAGTAAAATGCTTTTCAATTACAGTAGCTCCAAGTGCAATGGCCGCTAGAGGTATAGAAAATCCAAATGTATGGTCAGAATAGCCGACTTCCATGCCAAATGCTTGACGAAGTGTATGAAGGAAATTGAGGTTGACATATTCATCCTTAGGAGGATATAGCGAAACACAATGTAAAAGTGTCACATTATGCTTGAATCTCTCTGGTATAAGCTTTACAACAGCTTCAATCTCTGCAAGACTTGCCATACCGAGTGCTATCTGTGTAGGATAGTCTTTAGAAATTACATACTCTATAAGATCTAGATTTGTTACATCACAAGATGCAACCTTGAGATTTGCACATTTCTGATCAATACAGAAGTCAACATCCTTCTTTGTGAATGCAGATGTACCATAATCAATACCAAGTTCACGAGCGTAATTAAAAAATTCAATGTGCTCCTGCTCTTGTACTGCAAACTTATCAACCTGCTCAAAGATGTTGTTAAGCCCAAGTTCCTTAGTTGACCAATTAGAAACGTTTTCCAATTTTACAACTCCATCATTAAGTTCCTTCAAATGATCTTCTGTCCAAAGATCCTCTCTTCTATAGAGTTGAAACTTAACAGCATCAGCACCACATTCCTTTGCTGCCTTGATCATTTTTTTTCCTAACTCGATATCACCATTATGGTTACCACCTATTTCTGCTACGATGTAAGGATATTTACCCATATCTTATATTTTAATATTTTCCCACCAAAGAGGATATGTAATTTTATTATTTTGCAATAAAGTAGAAACCTGAATATCAGTCAGATTTTTCTCTTTACTATATTTTTTTGCTAATTCTTCAAATTCCGTAAAAGAAGATGAAAGATATCTATAATGCATTGCTTTTAGTGCCAATTTCTTTTTATAGTTATCTAGTGTTTCATTATTGATACCAATCATATTATCACTATACTGACGATAATATGTAATCATCTCATTTGAAAAGACAGCCTTATGTCCAGCATGAAGTAGTAATGTATAAAAGAACCAATCAACTACTGCAACATCCTGGGGTATTGATAGTTTCTCCGGTATGAGTTCTGCACGAAATGCAGAATTTGAAAAACCTATTACATTTTTCTCCTTGATAAATTCAAAACCTATTATAATCCCACTTTTCAATCTGTGAGAAATATAATTAGTAACAAGTTCTTCCCCATTTATATTAACCAAATCAAACTCATTGGCAACAATCTCATACTTGGATAGAAGATCTTTCGTTTTCTGTACTCTGTTTGCAGAAAAGAAATCGTCGCTATCTGCAAGGATAACATACTTATATTCTTTCTGCTTAGCTAGATTCAAACCATAAATACGATTCTCTGAAATTGTACCTTTGTAATCTTTTATAGAAACATTCAGTGATGGATGACAATCGATCATTGATTGTAATGATGTAAGCCCATCATTCACAATAATAATGTCAAATTCCTTATTTGTCTGAGTTTCACAAGATTTTAAAAAATCTTCAAAATAAGGTTCTATCAGAGGATAAGTAAAAGTCAATATGACAGTATCATTCATTTCGTTTTTACTTTGATAATGGCTGGATTACCTGCATAAATACCTTTCTTTGATATAGATTTTCTGACAACGGAACCGGCTCCAATAATTATGTCTTCACCGACTGTGATGCAATTAGCCAATACAGATTGACTACCGACAAATACTCGTTCTCCTATCTTGCATTCACCATTAATCATTGCCCCTGTTGAAATATGACATTGGTCGCCAATTTCGGCATCATGTTCAATATTAACAAAAGTGTTAATGATAACATTCTTGCCTACTTTTGCACTTGCATTTACAAATGCATGGTGGAGAACAACTGTACCTTCACCTATTGTTGCATATTTAGATACAAGAGCAGTTGAGGCAACAACAGTCGCCAACTTACCGCCAGCCTCTTTTACTTTATTAAAAATCTTTATACGAATGATCGGATTCATGATAAAGCCAACAGTAATGACAAATTCTACCTGATCAACATATGTAGGAATATCATCATCAGTACCAATCACCTTATAACCAGGGAGTACCTCATTACCTACATCCTCAGGCATATCAAGTATCCCAAGAATGCTGTAGCCAGCGCTCTCAGCAGCTTCAATCACTGACTTGCAATGACCGCCTCCGCCTATAAGTATTAGTGGTTTATTCATTATTCCCTTGATAAATCAGAAGGACGTACAGAGCTTGGGATATTAACTACACGATCAGCAAAGTAGATAGTGTTCTTCAATCCGTCATTCTCACAATTCTCAAACATTGGCAAACGATTCATGAGTTCCCAGATAGGACGAGTCATAACACCATTATCGTTTGTCTGAGTAAGGAAATCAATCTGTGCTTCCTTATCCTTGAGAATAACAGCATTGAGCCAATAGTTTGAATATGTATCTGGAGAGTCTACAAAGAACTCAATATCCTCTACATTCTTGAAATATGCTTCATATTTTGCAGCAACCTTGCGCTTGCTTGCCACATACTTATCAAGATTTTCTAGCTGGGCACAACCAAGGGCAGCATTAATGTTAGGCATACGATAGTTGTAGCCTACATGATCGTGACGGAACTCCCAACGATGGGATATCTTAGCCTGAGTGGTTATATGCTTAGCATAAGCACCAAACTCCTCATCATTGAAAAGCAACATACCACCACCACCAGTAGTGATTGTTTTGTTACCATTGAAGCTGATAGCACCTACCTTACCAAAGGTACCGGTATGCTTGCCTTTATAAGTTGAACCTATAGATTCTGCAGCATCCTCAACAAGTTCGATATGCCATTCTGCACAAAGTGCTGCAATTTCCTCTATGCGTACTGGATGACCGAATGAGTGCATTGGTACGCAAGCTTTAATTCTACGACCAGTATTCTTGTTGTAACATGCAAGTTCATCTTCTTGATATGCAAAATCAAAACTCTTATCGAGTTCTCCAATGCGAGTGTTCTTACGAACCTCTGCATTCTTTTGGAGCCATGCTTTCATGGCATCTGGAGAGAGTCCCATTGTAGAACGGTCAACATCCAAAAATACGGCATGAGAACCAATGTAACTCAATGCATTACAAGTAGCGATAAAGGTCAGCGCCTGTGTAAGCACTTCATCATCCTTTTTGACGCCAACCAACTGCAATGCCATGTGAAGTGCATTGGTACCGCTCACACAAACTACAGCCTTCTTAGCGTCTGTATATTTAGCCATATCTTCTTCAAAGCGATCAACAAACTTACCTACAGAAGAAACGAAGGTGGTATCAATACACTCATTGAGATATTTCTTTTCATTGCCCACAAAAACGGGAACAGCCAGTGGGGTAAACTCTTGGTTACCATATACTGACTTAATAAAGTCTACCGTATTTTTATAATCAGCCATGTTTATTCTCTATTGTTTTCGAGTTAAACTCTCAAGGATACTTTTCAATATTACATTTTCTGATCAAGGTTCTTACCGGTCTCTTCATGCTCGAAGTTAGGGATAAACTTCTTAATAGCTTCTACAACCTGAGCCTTGGTGAAATCTTCATTAGAGAAAAGGGTTTCAAGATCAATGAAAAACTGATTAACCTCTTCCATAGGACGTCTTGTTGTTTCCTCTACAACACCAAGCGCCATATAGCGCTCCATATTGATTTGTTCTCCAGGAACATAAAATTCTTCGTAAGCCTTCTCACCGGTCGTATCGCTCTTGAAATAAACAACAGGATAAGAATCACTTTCGTAACTCATATTGGCTGCATACTGCTTAGCAGCAGGTTCATTATCACACTCGACTTTCTTGAAGCCTTCAGCTTTCACGAAGTCGTCACAGATAGCAGAGAAGGTCAGCATCTGGTCTTCTCCCAATTTAGGAAAGAATACTTCGCCACCCTTACCAAGAATACAAGCCAACATACAGATCTGACCCGATTCTTCTGGTGATACGAAATAACGTTTTACATCAGAAGGTGCTGCCAATGGCTGTTTTTTCTGCAAACGATGCAACCATCCATCAGGAAGTGAACCATTTGAGAATGCTACATTAGCAAAACGTGCAGCTGTAACTTTAAAATACTTGTTGTAAGCCATTACCAAATCTTCCATGATGCGCTTTGATGCGCCCATGATGTTCACTGGATTGGCGGCCTTATCTGTAGAAACGCAGAAGAAATGCTTTGGTGGATATACAGTGAGCAAATCCATCAACTTCTTTGCCTTGATATCGTTATTTTCAATAAGTGCCTGTACACTATAGCGATCTTTCTCAGAACGCACATGTTTATGAGCTGAGAAATTGGCTACAATATCGAAACCTTTCTCCTCGCGAAAGATACGCTCGAAGATAGAATCTGCAAAATTGAGGGTGTAACAGCGGAACTCCTCTGGCACATAGAGTCCTTCAGTAGAACGCACATCACGAACCAGCTCAGCCAGTCCGTTCTCGTTGAGGTCAACGATAACGACACTTTTTGGTTCAAAGCGCAACACCGCCTTTATGAAGCTGGAACCGATTGATCCGGCACCACCTATGACACATACTTTCTTATTCTTAATTTCAGCGATAAGTGTTTTCCGGTTCGCCTCAATATCTGCTGCAAACATGCTGACAGGACGTGAAGTCACCGAATCAGCTATAAATTTTTCTAAGTTAAACATATATATGGTAAGCACTCTATTCAGGGCCTCTCCCTTTGAAAGGGCACATAACTGTGACCTAAACCGAGTTTTGTTAATTAATTAGTTTTGAATTTAACATTAGCTTGCAACAAACTTCTTTTTAAACAAGCTGCATGAATGGTCATCAAATGGGAACATTGCGAGACGCTTAGTCTTTCACTTCCTCCCACGGATAAGGATTCTCCATCACGTTCTGAAACTCATCAACAGCTTCCTGCTGTTCGGCAGTCAGCAATGCAGCATTCCAAGAGGCAATGATGGAGTGAGCTTCATCTGCCAAAGGCTCATCGAAAACCTCTCCATAACAAGCAGTGAGCAGACGGAGCTTCAGCAAAGATGCGGGAAGAGTATCCAGAATATCCCAACAACGGTTCAGAACCTCCTGCACATGCTGCTGTTTCTCACCGTGGTCGACAAACGAGGCACTATAACCCATTAAAAGAGCGAGACATACATTGGCCTGTTCCTCCACTGTAGTGCCCCAAGTGCCGGAATTATATAAAGTTGTAGTCAAACGATAAACTTCACCATTACGACGCGACAAGTCATCACTATAAATAGGACTCCCGTCCATACCCAAATACATCAGATCGTGCGCAGCACGCTGAAGGAGGAGTGCTTCTTCTAAAAGAGACATATTATTTCAGATTTATGATTTTAGATTCTAAAGAGGAAAAAAGATACTTCGCCACATCCTACATAGTGATCGTTATTTGATCACTTCTATAAGGTCCGGATGGATGGTGGCCATGGCAACAGCAATGACACCTTGTATCTCTATAACCACACGGCGGTCACGTGCACCCTTTACTTTCAGAAAAATACCCTCCTGACCTGCAAAGTCACCACCCGTAATACGGACTCTAGTTCCTTTCGACAGATTCAACTCTTCGGGCTGGAAATAAAGCAAATGGTCGTTATAGGTTCCGGCAACGGCGATGAAGCGCTGCATCTCATGGTCGGGAATAATTATCTTCTGACCACTGCGAGTATCGGTTATATATTGCAAATAAGTAATTTGAGACTTAACACGCTGTACGTCGGAAGGACGTGCATGGACAAAAACCAGATTACGGATGACGGGAACCAAAGTACGGACTTTCTTACCCTTACGGATACTTACCTTATATTGCATGGGGACAAAACAGCCGAGGTTCTCCTTCTCGAGAAGATGCACCGCATCAAGCTCTCTGCGGTATGTGGCACGCATGGCATGCCAGACTTCAACCTCGTTATCCGTTTCCATTTTCGTTGTTTTGTTCACAAAAGAGTATTCCTCTGGGGCTTTGAACCCTCGATATATACCTGGTATCCAATCATTTGCGAGCAACTTATGTAAAATACAGCAAGCATTGTGCCCTTCTTGCCAACAGTTTTTTTGCAGTTCGTCATTACCTTCTGGTAAGAGACTATAAACGAACGGATTACAAACAAAAAGCGTTTTTTAAACGTTCGTTTAATGGACGTCAAATTTCAGGAAATGAAATAGGGAATGAGTTAATAAAAGGGAATGGAAATTTTAAATATTAAATAAGATACTTAATATACTGAATTACTGTAGATTAAACTGAAATACGATGGGTTTTCCAAAATATTTTTATTAAACATTTTGAGGATATAAAAAACAGTCTTATCTTTGCGTCCATTAAACGAACGTTTAAAAAACACTTCCAAGTCAAAGTCATTTCCATTTATATATCAACGCATTAACCCATCATAAAGATAAAACCCAGCTTTTTATCTCCATCCTTACTCCGCAAAAACAAAAAACTTGATATACCTTTGCATTTATTTTACAAACTACAGTAATTTTAATTATTAACCCAAAAACATTAGAAAATGAAGGCAAAAGAGACACTCCAAAGTAAGGAAAAAAAACAAAAAGAGCCCCCCTAGAAACGAATGTAAAGCACGGCATATCAGCTCCGAAAGCGGGAGTAGGACGTCCCTCAAGTGGGGAGGTTATAGGAATACTGCCACAATATAGGAAAGAAGTCATTAAAGACATCATCCTATGGAAAAAATCAAGATACTTTATAGAAGAAAAGCCGACAAGCAACAAGGCATTAGCACAATGGGCATACTCACATTTCGACTTCAGAACGCCAGACTATAAAAGACTGTCAGAAAATACTATAATACAAGAGTTCGGTGAAGTGTGGCGGGAAATGAAGGTAGCAGGAGAGATATAGGGAATAAAACAAAAAAGGGCAGAAACCACGAAACTTATTGACAACAATTAAATATAAACAACTTAAGGAATAAACCACTTATCTTTGCCGCCACTTTGGTAAGGATGAAGCCACACCGCCTATAGATGCCGCTTTCTCAACGAATGCGGCATCTTTTTTATATACAAGCGTACCTCCTGCCAAACTAATACAATTATTAATTTTAAAGACAACAAGATGAGAAAGTCGACAAAGAACGCCCCACTTCACGAGGCACTGAGAAACCTATGGAAAATACGTATCATGCTGGAAAAGAACTACACGGAAACATGCGCCACATGGATGGCCCAACGGATAGAAAGCCTGATAGACCACATGCAATACGGACACGCACTCATAGCCTACCACAAGCAGGACGGGACATTCAGGCTGGCGAAAGCCACCCTACTGCCCTACAAGGCAGACTTCAGAAAAGATTATGACATCACAAGAGTCACAAGCACCATAGCCTTCTGGGACGTGGAACTGCAGGCATGGAAAACCTTCCAGCTGGAAAACGTCCTCGAATGGAGTCCCGTATGCTAACCATTAATCATTAATCATTAATCATTAATCACTAATCATTAATCACTAATCATTAAACACTAAAAACAATGGCCATGATGTACGGGGGAATGCTATACTTCCCCCTCAAAGTAAATCTATTCGAAGAGATAGCAGTGGAACTGGTGGAAGCCAAGTTCGGACTGAAAGGAACGGCGGCGGTAATGAAGCTGCTGTGCAAGATACACAAGGAAAACGGATATTACCTGAAATGGAACGCGGAGCAATGCACACTGTTCACAAACAAGGCGGGAAAGGACATCAACGAGCAGGAGATGCAGGGAATCGTGGACATCCTGGTGGAGAAAGCCTTTTTCGACCCCAAAACCTATAAGGAGCAAGGGGTGCTGACCTCTACCGAGATACAGAAGGTATGGCTGGAAGCCACCAAACGAAGAAAAAGGGACCTCACCACCCTGCCCTATCTGCTGGTAGAGACGGAAGAGGACAAGCCGGACAAGGACAAGACTTGTACGCAAAAACGGGAAAATTGCACGCAGGATACAGACATTTTCCCCGAAAATGCATGCAATTCCAAACAAAGCAAAGAAAGCAAAGTAAAAGAAAGCAAAGCAAAAGAAAGTAGAGCACTTCCCCCTCTTACTCCCCCCGGGGAAAGCGGAGGAGCGCAGGGAAATCCTGATTTAGACATTCCCGGATATGCCTACAACAGGAATACACACAACCTGGAATGCCTCATGCTGAATCTGGAAAAGCTCTACATCACCGACCGGGAGGAAATCAGGAAGATTCTGAAGTTATCGGACTACGGTAGGCTGGGAAACTACGTCTGGAAAATATTCAATGGGACGAACTGGAGCAAGGTGAACAGCAAGGGAGGATACATCATCTCGGTACTGGCGAGGGAGAAGCGGAGTACGGGAAGCTGATTCCGCAGGACACAAGCTATCAATAACATGTCATGCAGGAAATCAATAACGTGTGATACAAAAAACAAATATCGTGCCGGCAGGAAATTAATTCCTTGCCGACACGATATGAATTTCTTCTTCGTCCTTAAAACTATACCTTATAATCATGCCGGTATTCAGTGCAAAACCTCTGCAATTCAATAAAAAATGGCTGGAACACAGCAAACAGTTCCTCATCGTGCTCTTCAAGGTAACGAATAGCCTTGTCTACGGATATATCAATATGATGATATTCCACCATGATGTTCAAAGACTCTCTTATTCCGTTCAGAGTGGCGTATTTCTGCAAACGGTCGGTCAGGATAAAATGCCAGATGAAACGTTTGAACCGTACCGGAAGATAGCGGTAATTGATGAGGAGGGAAAGATAGAAAGTCCGGGTATACCTCCTCAAGGAAACTCCGGAGAACGACTCGAAACGGGAAGCCAGCAAATAATCGAAATAAATATCCAGCAATACCCCCGAATACCGTCCGAATTCAGGTTGAAGCCTATGCACCACCTCGCAAACTGCCGGATGATGGTCGGTATAGTCGTCAATAGCGCGGTGAAGCTGAATACCCTTGGCTATATCCGGCGGATAATTCTTATAGGAGCTTCCCTTTACGGCATCGCCTACAAAATTGCCCAACTGTACTTTTCTGTTCGAACCGGAAAGGAATATATGTGCCAGGTAGTTCATGACAAAAGATTTACCAGCTCCTTGCAAAGACACTCCTTCACCTCTTCCATCGGCACCTCGTGTCCCAGCTCTTTCTGCAAAGAAGTGACACCCTTGTCTATGAATCCGCAGGGATTGATATAGCTGAAATAACGTAAATCGGTATTCACATTCAGTGCCAATCCATGCATGGTGACAAAATGGCTGCTGCGCACGCCGATGGCACAAATCTTACGGGCACGGGGAGTATCGCCCTCCAGCCATACGCCCGTTGCCTTCTCCAGGCGTCCGGCAGCGATGCCAAACGAAGCACAAACGCGAATTACCGCCTCTTCCAGCAGATGCACATACTCCTTCAACCCCAAAGAAAAGTCCTCGAGGTTCAGAATAGGATAACAGACCAACTGTCCCGGACCATGATACGTAATGTCTCCACCACGGTCAATATGATAGAGCGTAGCCCCTATCCTGCGCAGTTGTTCTTCTCCCAGCAGCATATTCCTTTCTTTCCCACTACGCCCCAATGTATAGACATGGGGATGCTCGCAGAGCACAATATGATTGACATAGCCCTCTCCTGCCTGCTTGGCATGTACAAGTGCGTCAAACCACTCCGTCTGCCGGCTCCACGCCCCGGCATAAGGAATCATGTCCCAATCTGATATTTCCAGTTTCATGCAAGCAAATATAGCACTTTTTTGAATTCTAAAAAGAACATTTCATTTTAAAAACAGAATGTCTTCCGTTACTTTTTCCCGGAAAAGAATTACCTTTGTGCGAACTCTAAACGACAAAGCGTATGGAATTTCCTCAAGTCGACCTGCCAGTAGACATGATTGCATGGCCTGAAGTAACGGAAGACATTCTAAACATATACAAACAGTCGTGCCGCCTGAAAGCATGCATCTTTGCACTATGCATAGAAGGTTCCATCACGGTATCCATCAATCTGATGGATACGGAAATCAAGCAAGGGGATTTCATTACCCTGCTTCCCGGAACCATCATACAGTTTTACGAACAAAAGGAAAAAGTATGCCTGGGATTCGTGGGGTTTTCTTCCCATTGCCTCAATGGAGTCAACCTCATCCAGTCTACATTAAGCTCCTTCTCCAACATACTGGAGTATCCGGTACTGGCTGTCAACCCTACCGTCGCCTCCTATTTCAAGGACTATTTTGCCTTATGGGCACGCATCACGACCGGTCCCTATCCTCCCGATACAAAAATGGCTCAAAGCACATTGAACATGCTCCTCAGCGGCATAGACAGAATGTATTGCCACCGTCCGCAGATGCAAAAAGGGAATAAGAGCCGGAAAGAGGAAATATGCCGCGAACTGGTGCAGCTCGTCATCGAAAACTATACCCGCGAACGCCGCGCGCAATTCTATGCCGACAAACTGGGCATCTCCCTGCAACACCTCAGCACCACCGTGAGGCAAGTGACCGGCAGAAATGTATTGGACATCATCACCCACGTCGTCATCGTAGACGTGAAAGCCAAGCTGAAATCAACCAACATGACCATTCAGGAGATTGCCTATTCCCTAAACTTCCCCAGTGCTTCCTTCTTTGGAAAATACTTCAAGAGGCACATGGGCATGAGTCCGCTGGAGTATAGGAACAGCTGAGAATACAGCCGTCAGAACCTGGAACTCAGACGAAGGCTGCTCAAAGCCACGGATACACAGGAAAGAGCCATGGCAGCACCTGCCAGCGCAGGACTCAGCAGGATGTCATAGACGGGATAGAGTACTCCGGCTGCGACAAAGATACCTACTGTATTATAGATGAAAGCCCAGAACAGATTCCGGTACATGAGGCTCACAGTCTGGCGAGACAACCGGAAAACTTTGGGCAACAGCAGCAGGTCTGAAGTCCTGAGAGTAATCATGGCGGTGTCCATCAACGTATCGGTCCCCTTTCCCATGGCAATGCTTACATCAGCACAGCTCAAGGCTCGCGCATCGTTCACGCCGTCACCTACCATGGCGACCGTTTTACCCTGAAGCTGCAGCTTATGGATGAAATCCTCTTTGTCATCGGGCATGGCATCGGCCACAAAACGCATGATACCCAAACTGCCGGCCACGGAAGAAGCCGTACGCTCACCGTCTCCCGTAAGCATGCATATCTCGATGTCCTGGATACGCAGTTCCCGGATAGCTTCCATAGAAGTCACCCTCAACTGGTCCTTGATGGCAATAACGGCAAGCAAATCGTTCTCACGCCCAAAGTAGACTATGCTGTTTCCGTCCGATTCATATTGCGTCAGCATATCGGCCAGAATATCCGACAAATTGGCTTGATAATCTTTCAGCAGTTTATGGCTTCCTACCCAATATTCCGCACCTTGATAGGCCACTCTGACACCTTTTCCGGCAATGCTTTCGAAACCGTCCAAATGGGCAGGGATAACCTGCTCCTCCCCTTCCAGGGCCGTAACGATAGCTTCTGCCAGAGGATGGTCCGAAGTAGACTCGGCGGCAAGCAGTACATCTTTATAATGCTCCTCCTGCCCTTGCGCCCACAGCCAGCCTATTACCGTAGGATGCCCTTCTGTCAGAGTCCCGGTCTTGTCGAATACCACCACATCCACATTACGCATCTGCTCTAAAGCGGAAGTGTCCCTGATAAGGATATGATTGCGGGCAGCTTTATTGAGGCCCGCCGCCAAAGCTACTGGAGTGGCCAGCCCTACCACACACGGACAAGCCACCACCAATACGGACAAAGCGGCAAACAGACCGTGTGACACTACATCTATGCCTCCGAAGAACACCCATATAAAAAAGGTCAGCAGGGAAATGATGAGAATGACCGGGACAAAAAGCTCGGCAACACGGTCGTCAATGCGTTGCTTCTCCGGCAGTACGCGGGCTGCGTTATGCTGCCAGCCTCCCAACCGGCAGATAGCCGCCGACACATTTCGCCGGGCACGTTCCTCCATAAAGTCGCCGGTCAGGGAAAAGGCGATGATGACGGCGGCAACCCCATAATAGACATTCGGTTCCAGCCCGATGCCCAGCCAATAATCCGGGAAGAAAGTGTTGAACACACTGAACAGAAAAGCCACAGAGGTGGTAAGCGCCACCAGACGGTCTATATTGTTGCGGCCCGACCGGGTTCCCTTCCAGGCACCGGCATAAAAAGGAGCGCCGAAAAACAGCAGTACCGGAATTGCCAGTACCATCTGTATTTCACGGGTATAGGGTACATGCACAAAGACTGTAGAAAACAGTATCAGTACGATGGCAAAAAGCCATGCACCGACGACGCGCAATCCCGTGCTGTGCATATCCGGCACGGGATGTGCCTTAGTAATTATATTGCTCATTCGATTTATTTTTTAGATGGTTGTTGTTCCGCTTTAATAAAGCAACAACTGGAATGAGCAGTTTGTTCAATTACTTCTTATCGTCCTGCTTGGTTTCCTTGACAAACTCCGCTTCATAATGGAACTTTTGGAAACCTTCTTTCAACTTTTCCACATTGGTCTTGTCGGCATCATACGTGATGGTTACCGTCTTTGTCTTCAGGTCTGTGTGGAAGTCCTTCAGTCCCTTCTCAAAACGGATGTTATTGTTTATCTTCCTTACACAGTTCTCACACTTCATCTGTGCCACCTTGAACACGGCTGTACGGATGTCTTTTGCCATTGCGGCAGTCGTACAGAACAGTACGGCTGCCAAAGCAACTAAAAATCTTCTTGTTTTCATTGTTTTGCTATTGATTTAATAAATAATATTATATTCTCGGCAAGTTAAAACGGACACCTACATAGGCTTTTGCCCCATGCATCGGTCCCCACACCATCGTAGCATCAAAGTTGCTTCCCCAGGGATTGGAAGCATCGATGATGGGGTTTTTCTGCTTGAAGTTTGTCAGGTTCTCGCCACCGACGTATATAGACCAGCGACGGAAATAGCGCGTCACCTGGGCACTCAACTGCTCGAAGCCGCCATAACGCCTTTCCCACGACCAGTTGCCGTCTGTCAGTTCGTATGGAGCCGGCATGCGCCCGCCACCGTTCAACTGCAAAGTCACATCAAACTGCCACAATCCCAAAGGTGTCTGATAAGAAGCCGTCAGCAAACCTTTATACTTGCTGGTAAGGGGTTTCTCCATCAGCTCTCCGTTGTAATTCGTCTTGGCATCCGTCCAACGGTAAGCCGCGGTAAAGGTGAAACCCTGGAAGAACGGATAGCTTGCCTCCACCTGCACTACCTGCGAACAGGAACGGCCGTGAAGGTTGTAGAACAGAACGGCATGCGGGTCCGTATCCATATCCACCACCACCTGCTTGCTGAAATCCGTGTAATAGTATTCCGCATTCAGGTTCAAGGTTTTGCCGAACAAGGGAATATAGGCGGAAGTGCTTGCGCCATAGTTCCAGGCCTCATCCTGGTCAAGACGTTTGGCGATGTCTATCCGGCGGCTGCTTGCCAGCAGGTAGTTATTCTCGGCCAGCACATGGTTCGTGCGGTATCCCTTTCCTGCCGAAAGACGGAAATGTACATACTCGTTGGGATTGTACTTCACATGGAAACGCGGAGTGACGAAATAGCCGTACTCACTGCTATGGTCGCCGCGGATACCGCCCATCAGCACCAGTTTATCGTCCCAGTTGTAGGTGTACTGCACGTAGGCACCGGGGACGGCTTCTTTGGTGAATTTCTTTGTCAAAGGCTGTGCGGCGTCATTGTCCAGGCGGTAGTGCTGGTCGTAGGAGTCATAGTTGAAGCTCAGTCCGGCAGAAAGGCTTTGACGCTTGGTCAGTTCCGTCTCGAACAGCAAGGAGGCATAAGCGTTGTGCTGGTCCACATCGTAGATTTTCCGTCCGTACAAGGCATCCTGCTTGTGCAGGGAGCCGGAGAGAATCAATGCCAGGTTGGTATTCTTCTCCTTGTTGAATATATAGGCGTTCTTGGTGAAAGCTTCGTAGCGGTCGGTACCTATACTTATCTTATAAGGGTCTGCCAGGGACGTTTTGCCATGGCTGACTTGCCCGCTGTTGCGGTCTTCTGTAAGCACTTTGATGCCTGCCTGGAAGACGTAACGGTCGCCCATGTATGCCCAGCGGTTCCAGAGGTTGTACTGCTCCACGCGGGGGATGTCGGCAAAGCCGTCGTCGTTGCTGTCGTGAGCTTTGGTCTCATTCTCGTAATGCGCCAGCAAAGAGGTGCTCCAACGTTTGGAGAGTTTCACCGTGGCATCGGCATTGGCTTCATAACGGTTGGTGCTGCTGGCAAAGAGGTTGGCGGAAAACCAATCGGCTTCGGGCAACTGGGGTTTCTTGAATTCCACATTGATTTGTCCCGTGATGGCCTCATAGCCGTTCTTCACGGATGAACTGCCCTTGCTCACCTGAATACTCTGCATCCATGGCCCGGGTACATAACCCAGTCCGTAGGGGGCGGCAGAGCCGCGGTAGTTGGGGATATTCTCCGTCATCATCTGCACATACGTACCGGACAAGCCGAGAAGCTTGATTTGCTTGGCACCGGTGGCGGCGTCAGAGTAGGTGACGTCCACCGAGGGATTGGTCACAAAACTCTCTCCCAGGTTACAGCAGGCGGCACGACTCAACTCGGCGCTGCTTATCATATCTTCATTCATCACACTGTTGCGCAGCTTCATGGTGCCCAACTTACGGCTGACCACATTCACCTCGCTCAGTTCCACCCCTTCGCGCAAGACAATGTCGAGCGTCTCATTGCGGTTACTGACGTGTATCGTATCGTTCTCAAAACCGATAAAGCTGACTACAAGCATATGCTTGTCATTGGGTTTGGACAAGGAGAAAGTACCGTCCGCCGAAGTGGTGGTGCCTTGAGTGGTTCCCTGCCAGAAGAGGTTGGCACCCGCAATCGGGTCGCCCAAATTATCCTTTACCGTTCCCTTTACCTGCGCCTGCAAGGCGGTGAAAGAGAACAGAAGAATGGCTATCAAACTATATTTCATTTCTGTTTTATACTTAAAGAAGTGATTAAAAAACAAACAGTTCCCTCCGGACAATTCATGTCATTGCCCCGTATAAAACAACACTAAATGAGAAGCGTGGAATAGAGCGCCAGATAATGACGCGAGCCGACGACATATGGCGGTGCTCCTGAAACAACTCTCGGAGTACAAGCCACCTGCGGCAAGGAGTGATCAAACAGCGGCAGTTGCTCGCAAAACAGTGTAAGGAATGGCACGAACGAAACAGACTCGTGTGCATGCTTCACGAAATCCACCTTGTAGTAGACGGCTGTACAGCCGGTATCCTTACATGTTTGCCGTGAGGCACGATGTGTATTATGGCATTTGGAACAGCCGGAAGTGCAGCAGCTTTGCGTCGTCTCGCATCCGGCACAGCAATACTGAACTACAGAAATCCCCACTCCGCTTATAATGATAAGGGAGGAAAAGAGTACAGCCAGTATGTAACGGAGTTCCTTCATAAGCGCTGCAAAGATAGAAAGTTTTAACCGTTTGCCGGAATTAATTTTTCCTTTTTTATGTGTGCAGTTCGTTAATAAGTTCTATATTTGTCGATAAAGTTTTTTGATTGATATGTTGATTTATAAACGAAATTCAATATGAAAAAGCAAACTGTCAGCCTACTTGTCCTTCTGCTTGCGGCAAGCGGCTTTTTCTTTTCCTGCGGTAACACCGTGAACAAAAACGCATACGCGTTGGAGTTCGACAGTATACAAGTAAACGAAACCGTACATCTCTTCGGAGACACAGCCAAGCCGGCCTGCAACCTCATCCTCAACGTTGCCTACGCCAGCCAGTCATCCGACGTGAGGCTGAAAGACAGTCTGAACGCCTTCTTCCTCTCCGCCTGCTTCGGCGACAAGTACATGGCGATGACACCCGAAGAAGCTGTCAAGAAATATACGGAGAAATATGTCGGCGACTACCGCAATGACCTGGAGCCTATGTACAAAAAGGATGAGCAGGACAAGGAGGACGAAGAAAGCATAGGAGCCTGGTATTCCTATTATAAAGGAATCGAAAGCCATGTGCAGTTGTGCAATACCTTGGTACTGACCTACCGTATAGATTACAACGAATATACCGGCGGCGCACACGGCATCTATATGTCCACCTTCCTCAACCTCGACCTAAAGACCCTAAGCCCCATCCGCCTGGACGACCTCTTTGAAGGCGACTATAAGGAAGCGCTGACCGACTTGCTTTGGAAACAGCTGATGGCAGACAACAACGTCAGCACCCGCCAAGAGCTGGAGGACATGGGTTACGCCACCACCGGTGACCTGGAGCCTATCGAGAATTTCTACCTGGACCCAACGGGAATCACCTTCTATTATAATGTATATGAAATTGCCCCATACGTAATGGGAGCAACCAAAATCACGTTGTCTTATGAGGACATAGCCCCTCTGATGAACGGTAAATTCATTGTATTAAGCAGCGCTATAAAAACAGACGGCGAATAGGAACTGTAATCAATTGTCTATCAATATAAAATTCACAATGGATTTAATACTCAAATATTTCCCGGACTTGACGGAAGAACAGAAACGGCAGTTTGCCGCACTCTACGACCTCTATCTGGACTGGAACTCTAAGATTAATGTCATTTCACGCAAAGATATAGAGAACTTGTACGAACACCATGTGCTGCACTCTCTGGGCATAGCCAAGGTAATCAGGTTCAGACCGGGGACACAAATTATGGACCTCGGCACGGGAGGAGGCTTTCCGGGAATCCCGCTTGCCATCCTTTTCCCCGAAGTACAATTCCATCTGGTGGACAGCATCGGAAAGAAAGTACGCGTAGCCTCCGAAATAGCCAACAGCATCGGGCTGAAAAACATCACCTTCCGCCATGCCCGCGCAGAAGAGGAAAAAGGGAAGTTCGACTTTGTGGTGAGCCGTGCCGTGATGCCGCTGACAGACCTACTGAAGATTATCCGCAAGAACATCTCCTCCAAACAGCAGAATGCATTGCCCAACGGACTGATTTGCCTCAAGGGGGGCGAATTGGGAAATGAAACCATGCCCGTCAAGAACAAGACCACGTTGTGGGACTTGAAGGAGTTCTTTGAAGAGGAGTTCTTCGAGACAAAGAAAGTAGTATATGTAGGGGGATAAATCTAAATACATAATATGAAAATAAAGAGATTCGAATTTAATATGTTCCCGGAGAACTGTTATGTGCTTTGGGACGAAACCAATGAAGCGGTCGTCATTGACCCGGGCTGTTTTTATGAGGAAGAAAAGCAGGCCTTGAAAAACTTCATCATCAAGAATGGGCTGAATGTGAAACATCTGCTGAATACCCATCTGCATCTGGACCATATCTTCGGCAATCCTTTCATGCTGAAAGAGTTCGGTCTGAAGGCCGAAGCCAACCAGGCCGATGAGTTCTGGATTGACGAAGCGCCGAAACAAAGCCGCATGTTCGGCTTCCAACTGCAGGAAGCCCCCGTGCCCCTGGGCACTTATCTGCACGATGGAGACATCATCACCTTCGGCAATACAGAACTGGAAGCCATCCATGTGCCGGGACACTCGCCAGGCAGCCTGGTGTACTATTGCGCGGCAGACCACTGCATGTTCTCGGGGGATGTGCTGTTTCAAGGCAGCATCGGCCGTGCCGACCTTGCCGGCGGCAACTTCGACGAACTTATAGAGCATATTTGCAGCCGTCTGTTCATCCTGCCCAACGACACGATTGTCTATCCCGGACACGGAGCACCGACTACCATAGGAATAGAAAAAGCGGAGAATCCGTTCTTCCGGTAAATATACAGCAAACTTTTAAATCATTACAGCCATGAAAAACGACCTATTGGCCTACCGCCACATCGGCATCAGCGAAAAAGACGAGGAGAAGATGCTCCAAAAAATAGGAGTGAAAAGCCTGGACGAGCTGATTGATAAAACCATTCCTGCCAACATCCGCCTGAAAGAACCGCTGGCTCTGCCCAAGACAATGACGGAGTATGAATTCGGACAGCACATTGCAGGACTGGCTGCCAAAAACAAACTTTACACAACCTATATCGGTATGGGATGGTACAATACCATCACTCCTGCCGTTATCCAACGGAATGTATTCGAGAACCCCGTTTGGTACACTTCCTATACCCCCTATCAGACCGAAGTCTCACAAGGACGCCTGGAAGCCCTGATGAACTTCCAGACTGCCGTATGCGACCTCACCGGCATGCCCCTTGCCAACTGCTCCCTGCTGGACGAAGCGACTGCCGCAGCCGAAGCCGTGACGATGATGTACGCCCTGCGTCCGCGCGACATGCAGAAATCGGGTGCCAACGTGGTATTTGTAGACGAAGCCGTCTTCCCGCAGACACTGGCGGTAATGACTACCCGCGCCATTCCGCAAGGTATCGAGCTGCGTATAGGAAAATACCATGAAATGGAATTCACGCCGGACATCTTCGCCTGCGTACTGCAATATCCCAACGCCGCCGGCAACGTGGAAGATTATCGCGCCTTCGTGGAAAAAGCCCATGCGGCCAACTGCAAAGTGGCCGTTGCCGCCGACATTCTGAGCCTCGCCCTGCTCACCCCTCCGGGAGAATGGGGAGCTGACATCGTCTTCGGAACCACACAACGGCTCGGTACACCGATGTTCTACGGCGGGCCGTCGGCAGCCTACTTTGCCACCCGCGACGAGTACAAGCGCAATATGCCGGGACGCATCATCGGCTGGTCGAAAGACAAATACGGCAAGCTGTGCTACCGCATGGCGCTGCAAACCCGCGAGCAACATATCAAGCGTGAAAAGGCGACTTCCAACATCTGTACCGCGCAGGCACTGCTGGCCACGATGGCTGGCTTCTATGCCGTATATCATGGTCCGGAAGGCATCCGCACCATTGCAGAACGCATCCACAGCATTGCCGTATTTCTGGAAGAAAGTATCAACAGACTGGGGTACAAGCAGGTCAATGCACAATATTTCGACACGCTCCGCTTTGCACTGCCCGACACCATTTCGGCACAGCAGATACGTACCATCGCCTTGAGCAAGGAAGTGAACCTGCGTTATTTCAAGAATGGGGACGTAGGTATGAGCATCGATGAGACTACGGACATCACTGCCGTCAACGTACTGCTCTCCATCTTTGCCATTGCCGCCGGAAGGGATTGGGAAAAGGCAAGCGACGTACCCATGGCAAGCAGCATCAGCGCGGAGATGAAACGCCAAAGCACCTATCTGACACATGAAGTATTCAACAAATACCATACGGAAACGGAGATGATGCGCTACATCAAGCGTCTCGACCGCAAGGACATCTCACTGGCACACTCCATGATTTCCCTCGGCTCGTGCACCATGAAGCTGAACGCTGCCGCAGAGATGCTGCCGCTCAGCCGTCCGGAATTCATGAACATGCATCCCCTGGTGCCCGAGGACCAGGCCGAAGGTTACCGCGAACTGATAAGCAACCTCAGTGAAGAGCTGAAGATAATTACCGGCTTTGCCGGTGTCAGCCTGCAACCCAACTCCGGTGCGGCAGGCGAATATGCAGGACTCCGCGTCATCCGCGCCTATCTGGAAAGTATAGGACAAGGGCACCGCAATAAAATACTGATACCTGCATCCGCACACGGCACCAACCCGGCATCTGCCATCCAGGCAGGCTTTACCACCGTGACCTGCGCCTGCGACGCACAAGGCAATGTGGATATGGCCGACCTGCGCGCCAAAGCGGAAGAAAACAAGGCGGACCTCGCCGCCCTAATGATCACCTACCCTTCCACACACGGTATCTTTGAAACGGAAATTGTGGAAATCTGCCACATCATACACGCCTGCGGTGCGCAGGTATATATGGACGGCGCCAATATGAATGCCCAAGTAGGCTTGACGAATCCCGGCTTTATCGGTGCGGATGTCTGCCATTTGAATCTGCACAAAACGTTCGCCTCTCCTCACGGTGGCGGCGGACCGGGCGTAGGTCCCATCTGCGTGGCAGAGCATCTGGTTCCGTTCCTTCCGGGACACAAATTGTTCGGCAATGCCGCCAACCAGGTGTCCGGAGCTCCTTTCGGCAGTGCAGGTATCCTCCCCATTACTTACGGCTATATCCGCATGATGGGAACAGAAGGGCTGACACGGGCCACAAAGATAGCCATCCTCAGCGCCAACTACCTGGCAGCCTGCCTCAAGGATACATACGGCATCGTTTACCGCGGTGCTACCGGCTTCGTAGGACACGAAATGATATTGGAATGCCGTAAGGTGCACGAAGAGACGGGCATCAGCGAAAACGACATCGCCAAGCGCCTGATGGATTATGGATATCATGCCCCTACCCTCTCCTTCCCGGTACACGGCACACTGATGATTGAACCGACGGAGAGCGAAAGCCTTGCCGAACTCGACAACTTTGTCCACGTGATGCTGACCATCTGGGACGAGATTCAAGAGGTGAAGAACGGCGAAGTCGACAAGACGGACAACGTGCTGGTGAATGCCCCGCATCCCGAATACGAAGTGGTAGCCGACACATGGGAGCACAGTTATACCCGCCAAAAGGCAGCCTACCCGATAGAAAGCGTGCGCGAAAACAAGTTCTGGGTGAACGTGGCACGCGTAGACAACACGTTGGGAGACCGTAAACTGTTGCCCACATGCTATGGATGCTTCGACTGATGAAAAGAAAGCGTAACGGACTATTTTATAGTAAAAAAGAAGAAACCATCAATTCCATCTCCCATGGCATCGGCATTGCCATGGGAGTAATTGTAAGTGCACTATTCCTGATAAAATGCTACCAGGCACAGAACCTTTGGGCAGCATGCGGCGTATGGCTCTATCTGTTCGGCATGGGCGGCTCCTATCTTGCCTCCACACTCTACCACTCCCTGAAACATCATAATCCGTGGAAACGGCGCTTGCGGCATTGGGACCATGCGGCCATCTATTGGCACATTGCAGGCAGTTACTCCCCCATCACGCTCATTGCATTGAGAGAGGACGGCGGTTGGGGATGGGAACTTTTCGGCTTCGTCTGGCTATGCGCCATCATCGGCACTGTTGTCAGCTTCCGCAAGATGGAGGAGCACAGTTACGTGGAAACAGTGTGTTACATCCTGATGGGACTGTCCGTACTGGTAGTATTCAAGCAGCTTTTCGCCCTCTCCCCTACAGCCTGCTACTGGATTATTGCCGAAGGAGTATGCTACATCACGGGAGCTGCTTTCTACTCCTTGCGCAAGGCACGGTACATGCATTCGGTTTTCCATTTCTTTGTATTGGGCGGTTCAGCCTGCCACATGGTGGCTGTATGGGACATACTGGTGAAGATGCTGTAAGCAAACGGCAAGCGCACAACAGCTAAAAGAAGTTAATAAGTATCTCTCCCCCTTGCTTTTCTCCATAACTTACCCTACGTTTGCAGTGTTGTACATCAGTGCAACACTAATAAAATTATGATAACGATAGAGAATACGAGCTACGGTTACAAGTCCAATCCACTTATTTTCAACAACATATCTTTGGAAATAGGAAACGGCATATATGGACTTCTGGGAGAAAACGGCGTAGGCAAAACGACGCTGATGCATCTCATCTGCGGACTACTCTTCCCCAAAAACGGAAAGTGCAGCATAGACGGAAGAAACACGGCGGAGAGACAGCCCGAAGGGTTGAACCGTTACTTCTTCCTGCCCGAAGAGATGCAGATGCCAACCGAGAGTATCGTCAGCTTCGCTGCACGCCATTCCGTATTCTATCCACATTTCAATCAGGAAGAATTCGAGCTGAACCTGGAAGAGCTGAAAATCAACCGGAAACAAAAACTCTCTTCCGTCTCCTACGGACAACAGAAGAAGGCAATGCTGGCATACGCCTTTGCCCTGCATACTCCATACATCCTGCTCGACGAACCGACAAACGGGCTGGACATCACCTCCCGCCAAGCCTTGAAACGTATCATCAGCCGCAGCATGGACGATGAAAGCACGCTGCTCATCTCCACCCATCAGGCGCACGACTTCGAGAATCTGCTGGACCATCTCGTCATCCTTGGCAAAGGCGAAATATTACTGAACCGTTCGCTGGACGAAATCAGTAACCGGCTTCTCTTTGCCCGTACGGACATCCTGCCGGCAGAAAGCATCTACAGCGAACAAGACTTGTCGGGCCATTTCTCCATTCTCCCCAACGAGGACGGAGAAGAGAACACACCGGACATCGAACTGCTGTATAAAGCGGTGCTGCAACAACCGGAAAAGATAAAGAGCATGTTTCAATGAAAATCCATCATACAAACAGAACTATGAACGCAACTTTTAATCTGAAACGCTTCCTGCTACTGGAACAATATAAAAGGAATGAGACCGGCAGGCACCTGCTTTGGTCGGCAGCCGTCGTATCGTTCATCTGCATCCTGTGCATTCTCTACGACATAAACCGCGGTGGAAGTTATTACGGCAAACATACCTCTGCCACCGAATTCTCCCGCTACGTACTATGGTTTATCCTCATTGCCCCCTGCCTGCTGGAAACAAATTTCAGCAAACGCAGCTCTACTCTCGATATACTGCTGCCGGCATCGGCATTCGAGAAGTTCCTGCATATCTGGATAAAATACCTGCTGCTGCTTCCCCTATTCTGCGGTCTACTGATAGCCTGCCTCAAAGGTCTGCTGTCCTTAAGCGGCAGCGAGTTCCTGCAGTATTTCGCAACGCACATCACGATGTTCCGGATACACAACACCCAGATACTGACCAATGTAATCCTGCATGCTTCCGCCTTCATCGGCTACTTCGCCTTCAGTCGGCAAGTCCTGCTGAAAAGTTTCACCATCTTTGTTGGCTCCATTGCCGTCTGCATAGGAATTGTAACTTTTGTGGCCTCCCTCATGCCCGAAGCCAGAGCGGACGGATACTGGATAGACAACATTGCCACATGGCCCAACACCAACTATCCGTTGTCGGCCGGTACACAAGCCATCGTGACTTTCTGCAATTATGCGGCTCCCATCAGTGTGCTGCTCGGTTCATGGGTATCGAGCTACTTCCTGCTCAAAGAAAAACAACTGTAGCCTATGGACTTCAAGACCAACAAACCGATATACCAGCAGATTGTAGATTTCTGTTTCAGCAAGATTCTCACCCGCGAATGGCAGGCAGAAGAGCGGGTGGTATCCGTGAGGGAGCTCTCCACACAACTGGCAGTGAACTCGCGTACCGTGTTGAAGGCCTATGAATACCTCCAGGCAGAGGGCATCATCTACCCGGAACGGGGAATGGGATTCTACCTCTCCAAAGATGCGGTGAAGAAAGTGATGCGAATACAGAAGAAAGAGTTTTTTGAAAACCAGCTTGCCGACATGTTCCACAGCATGGAGCTGCTCGGCATCAGTATAGAAGAAATAACAGAACGATATAACAAACTTAAAAAAGACGGTTCATGAAGAGATACGCAAAGACTGCATTATGGATTACCTTCGGACTCCTCTTCGGACTTACGATTGTCAAAGTTTCGACACTGATGTACGAGATTTATTCCTTCATGCATTCCTAACTTTCATCGGACAGACGAGGAAAGTATAAACAACTGATATACAAGCTTCAGCATCTTCCCTTAGCGGGAAGAGTGACTTTTGCATCCCTATCCAACAGTAACAGACTAATACAAACGATTATGAAAACCCAACTTTTTTTACTATTGCTTGCCCTCTCCGTACTCCGTACGCAGGCACAGAGCCTCTCCATCAAAGGACGCGTCACGGACGCCTCGCAAGAGGCAGTTGTAGCCGCCAATGTGTCATTATGGACTATAGACTCTACTTTGGTGACCGGAGTAACCTCGGATGCACAAGGCAAGTTCGCCCTCCCTAAAATCAAGGCAGGCGATTACCGCCTTTCCATCTCCTTTATCGGCCTCCAAAGTGAAAACATACTGCTGAAACTGAATAAAAGCCTCGACCTGGGCGATGTACAGTTGCAGGAAGATGCCGTGAGCCTCGGTGAAGTGACGGTATCTGCCAGCAATGTGCTGCAACGGGTAGACCGGCAAATCATCCTGCCTTCCGAAAGCCAGCTGAAACGCTCGTTCGGTGCCTACGACTTGCTGAACAATCTCGGCATTGCCCGTCTGCAAGTGGACAATCTGAGCAACAGCATGAGCGTCAGCGGTGGTGGGGCCGTACAAACCCGTATCAACGGCATTAAAGTGACAGACAAGGAGATAGCGGCCGTCAGAGCCAAAGACGTACTGCGTGTGGAGTTCATCGAAGACCCCGGCAAGCAGTACGGAGACGATGAACTGGGCGCCGTAGTCAACATTATCCTGCGCCGCCGCGAAACGGGCGGTGTTGTGAACTTCCAACTCTCCGATTCGCCCCACACCCTATGGGGAGAGAATTTCCTGAGCGCGAAGTTCAATTACAAGAACTCCGAATGGGGCATCGACTACTTCAACAAGAACGGCAAGTATCACAGCCGCCTCGAATCCCATGAAACCTTCTATCTGGGCGACCGCACCATCGACCGCATCAAGGAAGGCATCGAAGACGAGTCTCCCTCCCTGAGCTTCATCAACAACCTGAATCTGACGTACAATCTGACGAAAGCGGACAAATATGTATTCAATGCCATCTTCCGTAACAACCTCAGCAATACCCCCTACCAGAATGAGCTGAACAAGATGTGGGCAGCGGGCAGCACGGAGTCCATCTATTCATACGTCAACAACCACACATCCAGCTACTCTCCGGTGCTCGACCTTTACTTCCAGCATACCCTGCCCCATCAGCAGAGCATCCAGGTGAATGTAACGGGAACGCTCATCCATACCAAGAACAACCGGAAATACAAGGAGTACAAAGACGAGAACGCACCGCTGGCAGACATCCAGACATTGGTGGACGGTGACAAGCGCTCCGTCATTGGCGAAGCCATCTATGAAAAGAACTTCAAGGAGGTGAAGCTGAGCGGCGGTGCCCGCCACTATCAGATGCGGACAGAGAATGAGTATAAAGGTTCCAACCCTACCACTTCGAAGATGGACCAGTCGCAGACATCCGCTTTCTTCGAGGTGCAGGGCAAGGTAAAGGACTTCAGCTATGCGGGCAGTGTAGGAATGACACGTGCCTGGTTCAAGGAAAGTGAGGAAGACCATGCTTACTATACCTTCACGCCCACCATGCGGTTGAGCTATAATCTGAAGAAGGCGGGATTCCTGCGCTACCGGTTCAACATCAGTCCTGCCATACCGTCGCTCGGCTCGCTGACTGATGTGGAGCAGGCGATGGACACGATACAGATAGTCCGCGGAAACCCGTTGCTGAAAACGTATCAACAGTTCACGAACTCCTTGTCTTACAGCTATTCGAAGAAGCAGTTCAACGCCAATCTGAGCGTGCGCCACCAGTATTATGACAATCCCATCATGGAAAGCATCTTCGTGGAGGACGGCAAACTGATACTGAAAGATGAAAACCAGCGGTCGTTCCAAAGCCTGAATGCGGAACTGATGGTCGGCATTAACGGCGCTACGCTGTTCGGGCTGAAGGATTTCCTGACGCTTTATGCTTCGGGAGGATATACGCGCAGTTGGTCGGAAGGTTTGAACTATAGCCATATGTACGATGAATTCTATTACAGCGTGATGGCGCAAGTGCAATATAAAGACTTCTCGCTGCTCGGGCAGTTCCGGAAAGTGCAGAACAATTTCTTCGGCGAAACCATCAAGAAGAACGAAAACCAGACGGCATTCATGGCAATGTACACCCGGCGGAACCTTCAGGCGGGAATCGGCATTATGTTTCCTTTCACCAATAACTATAAGGTGGGAAAAGAAAGAATCAGTGAAGTGGCTCCTTTCCGTTCCGAAACATTCGTCAGGGAGACGGGACAGATGGTCGTACTGCGCATGGGCTATACATTCGAGTTCGGACGCAAGCACAAGGCAGGCAACAAGGGGCTGAACAACAGTGATACGGACAGCGGCATCATCAATATGCAGCGATAACCCATTTCCTCTGTGAAGAGGAAGCCCAACGGAGAGTGGCGGAATTATACGTTATTTTGCTTCATGTATGATTAATTACCTGACCGCCACCTCTCCTGCGGGTATCTCTGTTTAGCGGATGATGGTCACCGTACCTTCCTTCACCTTTTTCTCCTTCACCGGAGCATCGGCGGGAGCATATCCCAGGGCTGCGCAGCCATATACCTTATGGCTCTCGGGTACACCCAGCTTTGTCAAGAAAGCGCGGACATCGGGGTCGTCGCAGGTCTGCCCCAACTGGTTAATCCAGCAGGAACCGATGCCGAGGGACTTGGCTGCAAGAAAAATGTTCTCCAAGGCGCAGGCACAATCCATACCGGCCCACCACTTGTCCGGCTCATTGGAGACAATGACCAACGTGGGGGCATGATAGTAGCAACAATAAGTCTGGCTGTGTCCACGCTCCCGTGTATGGAGGTCGTCACTCTTGGCAAAGGCACCTTTGATTTTATCGTTCAGCTCTTCCAGCACCTCCTTATTCTGGATGGCGGTAAAGTGCCACGTCTCCAAATGCATACCACTGGGAGCATAGGTAGCCGCCTCAAGGATAAGGTTCAAATCTTCTGCGGAAACTTGCTGTTCCGTATAGGCACGGACGCTGCGGCGTGCCTTGATGGTTTGTAATGTCTCGTTCATTTATTTATTTATTTGAGAATTGATAGTTGATAATGCACATCAGTACGTGTTCAGTGGGGCTGTTTCACCGTTTCACCAGCCCAATCTTTACATTCAGCTTGAAGTACCAGACGCCGTTCTCGCGCTCCAAGAAGCCGTATTTATCTTTCTCTACGGCACCTTTCTCCAAACGCGTATTCTGATAGAGGAAGTCTGCAAAGACCTGCGGACGGGATTTGTGGTAGCAAAGTACCTGCCCGCTGCCGTCCGTCAGGAAGATGCCTTCGACGGCAGAGTCCGTACCGTTATAAATTTTGGCAGGGCGCATGCCGAGGGCAAGTGCCAGCAGGAACTGCTTCATCTTGAACTCGTAGAAGCGGTGCTTGTTTATCAACTCGTCCTTTATCTTCAACGGATTCATCTCCTTGATGCGCTCCGTCAATTCGCTGATGCGGGTGATGCCGTCCAAGTGCATCAAGCGTACCATCTCGGCAAGCATGCGGGGGAAGTGGAGGTCTATCATCAGCAAGTTGCAGCGGAACACGCGGTCGGCAACGTCGGCATACTTCAGCACGCCGCCCAGTCGCTCAATCATCATCATGCGTTCTGCCACTTCCGTAGGAGATTCCGGCAGGGCATTCACCTTGTTCACCGTGGGCACGGCAAACTTGACACCGCTTTGCTCCAGCTTCAGATTCGCCGTGCGCCCTCCGTCCAGCAACGGATTCATCGGGGTAAGACGACAACGGACATTGAAGCCCGTTAGAGGTGCTTCGGGATGCCAGAAGGCAACGGAGAAGTCGGTACGGTCCTCCGTCTTTGCTTCCAGGTCGAAGATGTTGACAGCATCCAAAAAGGCTTCCAAACCTTCGGACACTTCCACTTCCTCGCCCGAAACGTTCTTCAGCAGATGCAGAACCAACTCTGCCGCATCACCAAAGTCTTCGCGGGGGAAACGCAGTTCCTCCTTCTCGCCCGGAACAAACGAACCGTCCTTCCCGGCAGTTCCGCTGACAATGCGCACTTCCTGCGCTTCGATATAGTAACGGCGCGTACCGTCATGCTCTTCCCTCTGTATCAAGGCAACGGGCCAGCGCAGGGTTTCGTCTTTTTCAGCTTTCGGTGTGCCCAATGACACGGCTCCATCCGCCAGCAGGCGAAAGAAGGTGTAGAGCTCACCCAGTTCTCTTTTTGTTGCACTAAATGCCATAAACTTTCTTTTGTTTAAAGGGGGGAGTCAGCCTTTCATAAGGAGTGGTGCCGTTTCCGCAAAGAAAACAGTCTGTTCCTCATAGGAAAACAACTTGTTCCGTTAAAGGAAACGAACAACTTCCCTATTAAAAGGGGCTCTTATCCCATTTGTTGTATTATTCAAACCTTAATGTTTCTACTTTCTCCAACCGTGCCCGCAACTTCGGCATCATGGACTGACGGATGCGGAGCGTCATACGGCAGTCCATATCATACGACTGTTCCAGAATTTCCGGCTCCTCCTCCTTCACCACCCGCATCACATCGTTCATGAAGGGGTATTCGAAGAGGAAAGTCACCGCCTCATCTACCGTCTTTTCAATGATGGTGGCAGCGGCAATGGCTTCGGCGGCAGCAGCCTTATAAGCTACAATCAGTCCACTCGTACCCAACTTGATACCGCCGAAGTAGCGCACTACGATGACGAGAATATCCGTCAGTTCGTTGGAATTGATTTGTCCCAGAATCGGCTTGCCTGCCGTACCCGATGGCTCGCCGTTGTCGTTGGCACGGAAGTCCTTCCGCTCATGGCCCAACATGTAGGCGTAACACACGTGGCGGGCGTCGTAGTATTTCTTCTGGTAAGTTTCCAGATGCGCCTTCACCTCCTCTACTGTACGCACCGGCAGGGCAATAGCAATGAACTTGCTGCGCTTTTCAGTGTAAATGCCCTCGGAAGGGGCAACGATGGTTTTATACGTATCTTCGCTCATGCTGCAAAGATAATGCAAAATCAAAAGTGGTAGAAATAAGAAAAGAGATTTTTACGCTGTTATGTCCTTACACCAGTGAATTAGTCATGCACAAAAAAGCCTATGTCTTCGGTAAAAAAGCAAAAGAACAGACAAGTGATAAAAATATTCAAATTGCGAAGTTCACTTGGACTACTAAAATCATTACATGTACGTAGTTCGTCATGTAGCTCTGACAACTTCTCCGCAACTTTTAATCTGCCGGACTTCATCCATTGGAACAAAAAACTCTACTCCATCAAGAAGATAAAAAAGAGTGAAATATCAATAAATATGTGCCAACAGATTCTCATATTTTTCTTGCTCACGCATATCATATGTCAATTCCGATTCACCAGTACTTACAGCAATAATTTTGAGAGTAGCTTTAGTAACTTGCAAGCCACACTTAATTTCCTCCAATATAGTTGTCATAGAAGTGGACATTACTTCCTTATAACCAAACAATCCTTTGATGAAAGCCTTTTGTAAGAGACTAGAACACTTTCGCCATCACAATAACACATATGTCAACATCACTTTTTCCAAATGCTCTTAGAATGTACAAACACTTTGGATGTTGACTGACGTTCTTTGAAAATTCTCTGTAAAACCTCTATCTCTTGGTTATTCAAATTTTATTTTAGCCAAATGTCATTTACAAACTTAGGTAAAATTCTATCATTATCTAATCCTTACAACACTCTTTTTTACATCAATATCATGATCATCTTGAAAAATTTTATAGAGCAAAGCATCAACTATAGCTCTTTCACCTTCTCCTGCTTTAGGTCCTAAAACAACTTGCATTTTTTTCATAGCTTCCCATTTTAACGGTATATAAAAAGATTCTCTTTCAAGAGGTCTATCTATAATAGCTCCTTTTTCATTAACAGACATTCCCCTTATTATGAAACGTGCCTCTTTTTGAAAATCCCAATACTTCTTTTTATGAATCCCTATTTCATTAGTATGAAGCAAAATGTCACCGTTCTTACAAGAAACAGCATATTCTTTATAACATTTAACAGCATCATTATCATCTTTTAAATCATACTTTACATTACAAGGTTCTGTATTATTCATATCACTACTTACTGCTAAATGTCCATCACGATAGAATCTTTCTTTAAGAAAAGAAGTTTTATCATTAATTTTATATACAACAAACATATCCTTGTCAAGCCCGATTCTCACTCCTTTCAAGTCTGTATACATTTTCCATAGAGCAATATTCTCTACTTTATCCTCTGTCCAACACGAAACAAACGAAGATGAATTCAATTTCATGTCGCTATCCCCATAGCCAAACAAACTCTCATCCGGATCATCTACTAAATCCAAGCGATTAAACTTAATAGACTTTGTTGTCAAAATCAACGCAAATGTTGCTAATGATGTATAATGATATAGCATAAATTATTATTTTTATAAACCTATCGACCATTAAACTAATATTACTCACTTTTGAGACAATTCATATGAAAATATACCTATCGAAAACCTTCATAAAAGTATATCTACCGCAAAAATAGATATTTTTCAGTGAAACTATATTATTTTCTACTATTACTCGCTCTTCTTTTTAAGAATTTTACGCACCAAAGAATATAAGTATCGATAGTTTATTTTATCTAACTTTTTTTCCTACGAAAATAGACATGACAAAAACGTCAAATTATCCTCTCTAACATTTAACAAAGGACTTCCAAATCATCTGAAGAAAGTTTCAAACTATTTGAACTAAACATTGTAAGTATTGAAAATAAGCTTTATTTTCGCACTTAAAACAGATATCCGCAACCTAAGAACATGTATCTGCAGGCTGGATCGATCCTCCAGAAAATAGACTACCAGTTATTTAAAATGAAGCCTCAAAAGATAGTGATTGCCATCGATTCCTTCAAAGGATGCCTCACCTCGGCAGAAGCCGGAGAAGCTGCCGCCCAAGGGGTACATGCCGCATGTCCCGAATGCCAAACCATCGTGCTCCCCGTGGCCGACGGTGGAGAAGGCATGCTCGACGTCCTACTTGCAGCCAGTAACGGAAAACGTATCACCGTCCGTGCCCACGACCCGTTGATGCAACCGTGCGATGCCAGTTACGGCATCTCCGGAGACGGCAATACCGCATTCGTAGAAATGGCTGCCATCAGCGGCCTGCCACTGGTTCCTGCCGACAAAAGGAATCCGATGAAAACCACCACCTTCGGAACGGGCGAACTGATACACGATGCCTTGGAACGGGGATGCCTCCGTTTCGTCATCGGACTTGGAGGGAGCGCCACGAACGATGCCGGTCTGGGAATGCTGCAAGCATTGGGATTCCGTTTCTTCGATAAAGAAGGACACGAAGTGGGAAGCATGGAAAAAGGCATCGCCCTATGCGGTGCCCTTCTATCGGAAATCAGCTCCATAGACAGCTCTTCTGCCCATCCCGCACTGAAAAAGGCATGTTTCACGACGGCGTGTGATGTACGCAATCCTTTCTTCGGTCCCAATGGAGCAGCCCACGTATTCGCTCCCCAAAAAGGAGCAGACGCGGATATGGTGAAGGAACTGGATATTGCCATGCAGCATCTTTCAGACGTCATATTCCACACTACCGGCAAAGACGTATCCTTGCATCCCGGTGCCGGTGCGGCAGGCGGTATGGGGGGCGGTCTCCACGCATTTCTGGATGCACAGTTGAAACCCGGCATAGAGCTTCTTTTGGAAACTCTGGACTTTGCAGAAAAGATTAAGGATGCCGACCTCCTCATCACCGGAGAAGGGAAATCGGACCGGCAGACTCTTATGGGGAAAGTACCTTCGGGCATCTTGCAGGAAGCAAGGAGGCAACATATTCCCGTCATCCTGCTGGCAGGAGCGATAGAGGATGCCGGGATACTGAATGCAGCCGGATTCTGGGGCGTATTCTCCATTACCCCCTCTCCCATCTCTTTGGAGCAGGCCATGCAACCCGAGTTTGCTCAAGAAAATATCCAAAGGACAGTGGAGCAAATTTGCCGGATTTTCTTTTAACTCCCTCTAACTCCTTTAACATACCGATAGCACCAGATACCGACCACGTCGGCAATCAGCCAGCCGATGGGGATGGACCACCAGATGCCTGTCACCCCAATCTCAGGTATCGAAGCAAGCCAGTAAGAAAGAACTACACGGGTGCCCAGCGACAGCACGGTCAGCACAACAGACATGCCCGGCATACGGATGGCCCGGTAGTATCCGTACAGCAAAAACAAGATACCGATGCCACAGTAGAAAGCACCTTCAATGCGTAGGTACGCCACTCCCACCGCAATAATCTCCGTTTCGTCCGGACGGACAAAGATAAGTATCAACGGTTTGGCAAAGATGAAAACCAATACGGACACAAGGAGCGAAAAAACAACAGCCGTGACAAATGCACTGCGAACACCCCGGTGGATACGGTCGTAACGTCCGGCCCCGAAGTTCTGTGCAATAAAGGTGGAAAAGGCGTTCCCAAATTCCTGCACGGGCATATAGGCGAAAGAGTCAATCTTCACAGCTGCCGCAAAAGCTGCCATTACCGCTGTTCCAAAGCTGTTGACAAGTCCCTGTACCATCAGGATTCCCAGATTCATCACCGACTGTTGGATGCAAGTCAGTGTAGAGAAGGAAGCTATTTCCTTCAAGCAAGTACGGTCAAAACACATATCTTCATGATGCCATCGCAGTTCCGGACGCCTTCTGTAAGTATAAATGATGATGCCCAGAGCAGCTACTCCTTGAGCGAGGACAGTGGCCGCAGCCGCACCCTGAATCCCCCAATCCAGTTGTAGGATAAAAAACAAGTCGAGCGCTATATTCAGAACGACAGAAACTGCCAGAAACCAAAGCGGAGTGACAGAATCCCCTACTGCACGCAGCAGAGATGCGTAGAAGTTATAGATAAAGGTGAAAACTATACCGCAGAAGATTATCCACAAGTAGCTGCGCATCATGCCGTATATGTCTTGCGGGACCTGCAACAGCCGGAGAATAGGGTCGAGCCAGATAAAAACGGCTACATTCAGTATCAATGTCACGATACCTATCAGTACAAACGAACTGAATATGCTACGACGCAGTGCTACATGGTTTCCGGCACCATAATGTAAAGAGAACACAGTGCCACTGCCCATCGCCAGTCCCAGCAAAACGGATATAAGGAAAACCATCAATGTGTATGCCGAACCGACCGCCGCCAACGCCCCTGCACCAATGCATTGGCCTACAATGAGCGTATCTGCAATGTTGTAGCATTGCTGCAAAAAAGACCCTACCATCATGGGTAGGGTAAAATGTAATAAAGTACCGGTTATGCCTCCTTGAGTGAGGTCTCCTTTCCGTAGCATCCTGCTTTTGTTTTTAAGAGTTTCATTTCCGGGTACAAAGATACAAAACCCTCCAACAAATCATCTGGACTCGACGAAGAAAGAGGCATGTAATAAAAAAAGCAGAGGGTTAACCTCTGCTCTCCATACTGTTTTTGTCAGGATTCAGAATCTTTACGACCTGACGAACATCTCTCTTGTCTGCATTACCGTAAAGGCCAATCTGTTGTCCGGGTACTGTTCCCTTTTCATGTTCTGCCTGGGACAATGCTACTTTCGGGTCAATATGCCCTGCTTTCTTATCTATATTCATACCTATTGAGTTTTTCTAAATTCTTATATGAGAACAAGATAAAAAAGCAAATTGTTCAGCAGTGTCACGAGATATTTAGTAATTCCACTTCAAATATCAGTGTGGAATACGCCGGAATGGGTCCACTGGTACGTGTACCGTATCCCATGGTGTAAGGGATATATACAATCCAACGACTTCCGGGATGCATTCGTAGCAAGGCAATCTGCCAGCCCTCAATCACTTCATTCAGACGAAAAGCCTCCGGACACTTCCGTTTCCACGAATTATCGAACTCACGCCCATTGATAAGAGTGCCTTTATAATGCACAGATACTACACTGTTGAGACGTGGTGTCGGACCGTCTCTGCCTTCCTCCAATACCCGATAAAGTATGCCGCAAGGCAATTCCTTGATTCCTTCTGCCGTACGCAACTGCTCCAGAAACTGTTCGTTCTGCAATTTATATTCTTCTTTTCTACTCATATTGACTTTTTCAATACTTTACAATAATTTGTGCACTGCTTTCTTGCAGTTCCGCATATCCTTTTCCGTCAGCTCAGGATGCTTCTTAGTACCTCCCCTCTCAATGGTTTTCACAATCTTGAAACCACTCCATTTCAGAATCTCCCTGAAAGCTTTCACCACACCGTGCGTCTGATTATAGAGAATATTGAAAGGATAAGGGGTAGTACAAGTGCTTACCACAATCGCTTTCTTGCCCTTATGAAGCGGAAGGGGCATTCCCCAGGAGTTCTCCCCCATCATACCGTAAACCATACGGTCGAAAAGCACTTTCACTTCTCCCGGCATGTTTCCCCAATAGCAAGGGGCACCGATTATCACTGCATCGGCTTCTTTCATAGACTGCAACACTCTCTGTGCCCCATCCTCGGGCAGACAACACTTCAATGAACTGCGACACTTCATGCAACCGATGCAGGGATGTACCTGCAACTGTGGAACGTCTATATAAACTGTTCCAACTCCGCAGCCTTCAAGTTCCTGCTTCATCAGCTCCAACATTTTCGACATGTTGCCATGACGACGAGGACTACCGTTAAGAATCAATACCTTCATTGTATACTCTCAATTTTTCGGCAAAGGTCGGCATTTTCTACATAATAACCTTATTATTCTGTTTTAATCCGAAAAAAACGGGGATGTCTTTTAGTGGAAGACATCCCCGTTTCAGTTTATATCAATTCATTTAGTCCAGTTTATGAATCACCAACCCCGAACGCAACTTCGGCTCAAACCAAGTTGTCTTGGGAGGCATGATGTTGCCCGTATCGGCGATGTCCATCAGCTGCTTCATGGAAACGGGATAGAGGGCCAATGCCACTTTCATCTCACCACTGTCCACCCGCTTCTTCAACTCTCCCAGACCACGGATGCCGCCTACAAAGTCAATACGCTTGTCGGAACGGAGGTCTTTGATGCCGAGCACTTCATCCAGTATCAGATTGGAGGAGATGGTTACATCCAGTACTCCAATGGGGTCGTTATCATTATAAGTACCCGGTTTGGCAGTAAGGCTGTACCACTTTCCGTTCAAATAGAGGGAGAAGTTATGCAGTTCGGACGGCTTATAGATGTCCTCACCTTTCTCCTCCACGATGAAATTCTTGCCCACAGCAGCCAGAAACTCTTCGGGAGTCATGCCGTTCAAGTCCTTCACCACCCGGTTATAGTCAATAATAGTCAACTGGTTGGCAGGGAAGCACACAGCCATGAAGTAGTTGTACTCTTCGTCACCACGGTGATTGGGATTTTGCTTGGCTTTCTCCGCACCCACCAAAGCGGCAGCGGCACTGCGATGATGCCCATCGGCAATGTAGAGAGCGGGCATTTGGGCAAACTCTTGGGTAATGGCATCAATGTCCTCCTGCTTGTCTATAATCCAGAAGGTATGGCCGAAACCGTCACCCGGAGCGATAAAGTCGTATACCGGTTTCCCCGCTGTATAACGGGAAATGACGGCATCCAGTGCAGCGTTATCGGGATAGGCAAAGAATACGGGCTCAATGTTGGCATTGTTCACGCGGACATGCTTCATACGGTCCTCCTCTTTATCACGACGAGTCAACTCGTGCTTCTTGATAACGCCGTTCATATAATCGGGAACATAGGCACCGACAACAAGACCGTACTGTGTCTTGCCGTTCATGGTCTGGGCATAGACGTAATAGTTTTCTTTATCGTCCTGCACCAGCCAGCCTTTCTCCTGGAACATACGGAAGTTCTCTGCAGCTTTCTGATAAACACGTTCGTCATGCTCATCCGTACCGACGGGAAAATCTATTTCCGGCTTGATAATATGATATAGGGATTTTTCATTACCTTCCGCTTCTATGCGGGCTTCCTCTGAATTGAGTACATCATACGGGCGGGAAGCTACTTGTTCTACTAAGTCTTGGGGAGGACGGACTCCTTTGAAAGGTTTAATGATTGCCATGGTAATTAGATGTTTTAATGGAATACTTAGGCGCAGATTACACGGAACTGTACGGAAAATAAAAACTCCGTGAAATCCGCGTAATCCGCGCCTACTAAAAATATTACTTGTTTACGCGGAACTTCTCGCAACCGTCTTTCAGGAAGCCTACAATCTGCTTGGCAGCGGCAATACCTGCGTTGATATTGGCTTCAGCAGTCTGGGCCCCCATCTTTTTCGGTGTAGAGAAATAACGTCCGGCAAACTTGGCTGCAAATGTTTCATTGGCAGCAGGCATAATGTCGGTCATGTATTTCAAGTCGGTGCGCTCTTCCATCAGCTGGATAAGCTCTGCTTCATTGATGACTTCCTTACGGGCTGTGTTCACCAGCAGTCCGCCCTTCGGCATCTTGTTCACCAATGCATAATTGATGGAATTCTTCGTTTCGGCAGTTGCAGGAATATGCAGGGAAACGACGTCGCAAGTAGAGTAAAGCTCTTCAGCAGAACCCACAGCCTTCACTCCATCCTTCTCGATTACTTCTTTCGGGCAGAAAGCGTCGAACGCATAAATCTCCATACCGAAGCCTTTGGCAATACGGGCTACGTTGCGGCCTACGTTACCATAAGCGTGGATACCCAGCTTCTTGCCCATCAGTTCAGTACCGGAAGTACCGTTATACATATTACGGACAGCCATCACCATCAAGCCAAAAGCTAATTCGGCCACAGCATTGGAGTTCTGTCCCGGAGTATTCATTACACATACATTGTGGGCAGTAGCTGCTTCCAGGTCCACATTATCATAACCGGCACCGGCACGCACCACAATCTTCAGTTCCTTGGCGGCATCCAGCACTTCAGCATCAATGATGTCACTGCGGATAATGATAGCGTTGGCATCTTTCACAGCCTCCAACAGCTTGGCTTTTTCACCATATTTTTCCAGCAGCACGAGTTCGTAACCTGCTGCTTCTATTTCTTTACGGATACCGTCTACTGCCACTTTGGCAAACGGTTTGTCTGTTGCAACTAATACTTTCATAATTTCATGATATTAAAAAGACTCACCACAGATGACACAGATTATCACAGAGTTTAATCATAAAAACAATCTGTGCAAATCTGCGTAATCTGTGGTGAAAAACAATATTATTAATGAAGTTTCTCAAATTCCTGCATGCAGTCAATCAAAGCCTGCACGCTTTCCTTCGGCATGGCATTATAGCAGGATGCACGGAATCCACCTACAGAACGGTGTCCCTTGATACCTACCATACCTCTTTCGGTAGCGAACTTCAGGAAGTCAGCTTCCAATTCCTTGTATTCGGGAGCCATCACAAAGCAGATGTTCATGCGTGAACGGTCTTCTTTGGCAGCCGTACCCACAAACATTTTGTTACGGTCAATTTCAGCATACAGCATATCGGCCTTTTCGATGGCACGGCGTTCCATTTCCTTCACGCCACCCTCTGCCTTAATCCAGCGCAATGTCTGCAGGGCTGCATAGATGGGGACAACGGGAGGAGTATTGAACATAGAGCCGCTATCCACATGCGTCTGATAGTTCAGCATGGTCGGGATATAGCGGGATACCTTACCCAGCGCGTCATTCTTCACGATGACGAATGTAACACCGGAAGGAGCCAGATTCTTCTGCGCACCACCATAGATACAGATATATTTGGATACGTCGATGGGACGGGAGAAAATATCAGAAGACATATCGGCCACCATCGGAACGTTTACGTCCAAATCCTCTTTCAGTTCCGTACCGTAGATTGTATTGTTGGTAGTGATGTGGAAATAGTCTGCATCAGCAGGCACTGTATAGTCCTTCGGAATATAAGTATAAGTAGATTCAGCGGAAGAAGCGACTTCAACTACTTCACCGAATGCCTTAGCTTCTTTCATGGCTTTCTTGGCCCATACACCCGTATTCAGGTAAGCAGCTTTCTTTTCAAGGAAGTTGAAGGGTACCATGCAGAATTCCAAACTGGCACCACCGCCCAAGAACAGTACCGAATATCCTTCGGGGATATTGAGCAATTCTTTGAATAATGCCACAGCTTCGTCCACAACGGGTTGGAAGTCTTTGGCACGGTGGCTGATTTCCATCAGTGAGAGGCCTGAGCCATTGAAATCAAGAATAGCTTGTGCCGTATTCTCAATCACCTCACGAGGAAGGATAGAAGGTCCTGCATTGAAATTATGCTTTTTCATTTGAAGTTTGTTTTGGTTATACAATTTCGTTCATTAATGTCTTTCGACTTTGCGAAATTACGGAAATATTTCTTCAAAACAAACCTTTCCTGATGAAATTCTATTTTTAAGCCGCATTTAGCTTACTTTTTAATGGTTTATACAAGATATATGCACCATTTTGTTATCTTTACTTATCAAGGATAATACTTTTAGAGAAACTAAAAGCAAGGCGGTTTCATTACTTCATATTCAAAAGAATAAGCGCAAATAAAATGAATATTTATAAGATAAATCATTTTGCTTCCTCGATAACAGTTTTCATTCCCTTGATTTTTTCACCGCGTACCAGCGTCAACAATTGTTTCATTTTACTGCGGCGCACGGCTACAAAGGCATAGTGTTCCTTTACGTCCACCTGCCCGACATCTTCACGCGCCATCCCTCCTTTTTTATACAAGAAGCCGACAATATCTATCTTGTTCAACTTATCCTTTTTCCCTTTACCTATATATAAGGTAGCCCATCGGGGCTTGGCCGGTTTGGGAAGCGTCTCCGGAAACTCGTACGTTTCGATGTCTTCAGAAATGTACTCGGGTACCCGCTCCTCGGCATGCAGGACAAGATATGCATTTCCCGATGCCTCCCAACGGGCGGTACGTCCATTACGGTGTGTATAGGCTTCCTCGTTTACGGGAGGATGGTAATGCACCACATTCTCAATACCCGGAATATCCAGTCCGCGGGCGGCAAGGTCTGTAGATATCAGCACGGCGCAACTGCCATTACGGAACTTGTAAAGCGCACGTTCGCGGTCGGGTTGCTCCATACCGCCATGAAACATGTCGCAAGGGAACTTCCTGGCTTTCAGGTACCCAACAACACGCTCCACGCTTTCACGATAATTGCAGAATACCAGAGTGGAATGATAGCCGAGAGTACAAAGCAGATTATAGAGGGTCTCCAGCTTGTCCTTCTCCGGAGAAATAACCTTGTGCAGCCGCAAACGCGGAGCAAGAGCTTCCGGAGCAAGAAAATCAAGCTTCATGAGCCGGGAGCCGGAAGACGGGGAATCACCTCCTACTCCGGCAAATTGCGGTATTTCCTCTGCATCGGTGGCCGAGAGAAGCACACGCTTTTTCAGTGAGGGAAGCTGTCCGATAACCTCCGCCATCTCGTCATGGAAGCCGAACTCAAGACACTTGTCGAATTCATCTATCACCAGAGTGACGACAGTGGCGGCATTGAAATTTTCTTTCCTCAAATGGTCGCTCATACGTCCCGGAGTACCGATAATGACGGTGGGATGAATGCCTTTCATTGTCCGGTGTTCTTCCATGGCAGGGCGTCCGCCATAGCAGCTCATAGCTTTGAAAGGAGTTCCCATGGACTTGAACACAGTTTCTATCTGCAAAGCCAATTCGCGTGAAGGTACTAGTACAAGAGCCTGCACACCTTGTATATCCGCTTTCAAGGTCTGTACCAGCGGAAGGAGAAAAGCCAGTGTCTTACCCGAACCGGTAGGCGAAAGAAGCACTAAATCTTGGGCTGATTGATAGGCTTCCTTAGCAGCCTCCTGCATCGGAGTAAGTTCTTGTATCTTCAAATTATGAAGTATATCCGAAAGTTCCATGAATATCTCTTTTTTTAATCAATATGCAAAGATACGGATAAGAAGTCAGTTTCCATCAAAACGAAAACAGCTTTTAAGAAAGCTACCTAAATCATGACATGCCCGTCATACTAAAAGGGGAGACTCTCCTTATAGTTTCTGAAGCTTTTACCAAGCCCAATCGTCAGCACTATAAGTAGCTTCTACAGTCTTCTCTATCTCATTAGGCAGGTTACAGAAGAAGTCGATACCAGTTTCGTACTCCAAATTTTTAATAGAAACGGCATAAACCATAAATTCATCTTTTCCAGGTTTTTCTGGCAATAATTCAGAATGAGGGACTAAAAAAGCGATAGTATGATAAACCCCTGCCTTCTCGCTCAACAGAGCCATGTAATAATAGCTGGGGCAAATGAGTCCGCCAAGTGTCAGCCCGTCGGCATTGGTGGTGGGATAAAGCCCGTCATTGGCTTTCTTCACACCTGTGAAATTGGTAAGCAAACGGTCAGTAGTACCACCTTTCACGACATAAAGTTTGTCGTATGTGCCATTGATGGTGGAACGTCCCCAAGTCTGCACCTGCTTCTCAAGAGCCGCCCAATACTTTTGATTGAAACTCCCTATCTGTGGCGAGATATTACTGTAGTAGAAGGTCTGCTTATTGGCACTTTTACTGTACACACGGTCTTCGCTGGCACAAAGATGCCCCTTGTCGTACCCATCGCTCTTATGCATGGATTCAGTCACCTCCACGCTGTTGTCAATATTGGGGTCGTCTTGATTCCACTCGTTGGCACGCTTCACGTTGTCTTGCGCAGTAATCGGGTCGAAACTGAATGCCACCCAAGCCGAATGCTTCTTGGAAGCGATGTATTCCAAAGAGAAATTGAGTACCTGCCCGGCACCTTCCTCATCAGACACGCCTGCATAGTATTCAATATATTGATTGGTTGCATTGAGAGCTGGGATTTCAAGATTGTCTGCTTTATTGTTATCAGCAATATTGGCATTTTTCACATCTATATCCTCAGAAGCCACATACTCTATGCCCACTTCATTACCGTGAATATAGGCCACGCGGAGCTTGCCCATCTGATAATGATTGTAGCGGTTGAAACGCACCCAATAGCACGTAGAGGGTTTCACCTCAACGCTTTCGCTGAAAGCATCGGCAGACGGAACAACAGTAAGCCCTTCCAGCGACTCACTATTAACAGGAGCAAATGCGTAATTACGCCCGGTAAAAGCTTTGGACTGGATATAGAAAGGGGTGCCGATAGCCTTGGGCTTATACACGTTGAAACCATTGTCGCTCGACTCATAGCCCTTCATCACGTAAGTATCCGAACCCTGCTCGGTAGGTATTATCTCGGGAATGAGCGAAGCCTCTGAAGAATCATCACATCCAGCCAGCCAAATTCCGACCAGCAAAAGAAATAAGTAAGACAGTTTTTTCATCTATGTTTCTAAATTTGATTTTACGATACTAAGAATGCAAATGTGGTAATGGACAGTAAAGTCCATTACCACATTGTCTATTGCACAACCTCAGGAATTATTCCTTCACCACAAAGTTACTCATGTAGAATGTAGGAGCAAATCCAGGATCAGTATTACTTGCATAACGGAATGCCACATATACTTTCTTGCCCACATAGTCAGCCATGGAAGTACGCATTTCGATCTCTTTAGAGCTTGTAGGCCACTCGAACGACAACGGATCACTCCAAGCCGCTCCCTGCAATGCTGCAATCTTCTCTTCCTCAGTAGCAGTAGAAGCCGCAGGGATATAATTTTCGGACACATGTACAGACACTGCGTTCTCAATTTTGCCTCCATACAAATAGTCTGCCGAAGCAGTGAATACCATCTGTGGGGCAATAGCTTCGGTAAGATCTACCTCACCGGTTACAAGCCATGCCTCCGTATCGCGGTTACGCTGATAATAACCGCTTGCCTTGATACGGGTATAACCTGCACCTGCACTCCATACATAATTCATGCCATCAAGCTTCACATTCACAATCTGGGCATCGTTATGAAGTTCACCAGCAAAGTCATTGCTATAATACTCTTTTGCTTCCATCCATTTGCCGTCAGTCTTCAGGAATGCCATTTCAGCAGTTTCCGTTTCGGTATTCTTCTTCACCCATGCAGTGCCATCGAAGCCATATTCATCGGCCATCACATCATACTCCTTATTTCCGAAATAAACTACTGCCTTGACATCCCCGCTCTGTGCGTAAGGGAATGCATTCTTCAGATAAACGGGCAATACGGCATCAGCATCGCTCAAATAGTCCGAACCGGTAGAAACATAATCGGCAGGTTGCATCACACGGATACCGATACTTGCGCTTTCTTCGTAGGCAGTCCAAGCCGAACCGTCATACTGGTAGAGAGCAGAAGCATTTGGCTTCACGTCTGATGCACGGGTAACGGCACGAGCTGGCATTTCAGCTTCTGATTCAGGAATCTCCTTATAAATATCCACACCCTCATAATACCCTGATACGGTACTTGTAAGTGACATATTCTTAAACTCTACAGTAGGCGCACACTCTGTAGTACTCTTATAACGGAAAGCAATGGCTATCTTCTTGCCCTCGTAAGCACTCAGGTCAATATCACCGGAATTTACATAATTCCAATTCTTGCCTTCCGGCCATTGAGGTACATTCAGAGCCTTCCATTCAGCAGTAGCCACATCATCCACATAATCTTCCGAAGCCAGCAATTCAATAAAATCAGCACGATTGTTACCATTCAAGAAATTAATGGCAATATCTACCTTAAGAAGAGGAGCCTTCGCTTTTGCTAAATCTATAATAGGAGAAACCACCCATGCTTCCGATTCAAAATCGCTATCTCCTACATGAGCACTACCCTTCCAACCATATTTACCATCCACCTTCCATACATTAGTTAACGTGCCGGTAAGTTTCACATTTTGAGTAGTGAAACCGCCCTCGTTTCCATTGAACGACTCATTCATATAAATGCCCAACGTAGCATTCGGATAAGAACCGTATGAATAAGAGTTTCCTTTTTCATAGAAATTCAGCTTGATGATTTTGTCCTTTTCCACATTTTTTACATCAAATGCCTTACGGTCATAGTTGTAAGCAAAGCTCCAATCCCCACCCTCGGGTATGGAAGTACTGATGTTGAAACTGTTAAACGTACCACTCTGATAGATGAACTTGCCATCCGGACGTTGCATAGTGAAACCTTTTTCCGTAGGAGTAAGTGTCATGATATGATTGGACACATCGCTGGTGATGAAACCATCCGCAATCTCTACCGGTTCACCCTCCATATAACCATACTCCGGGTCTTTGAACTGACCGAAAGGAATCCAAGTATTGTCCTTCGTCGGAGCCACAATGACATAATTACCTCCTTCGGCATCAATAGAAGTTACTTTCTGGTATACCATTTTCACTGCACCGCCGCCTGTACTGGGCTCGGTCTCCGACCAAGCGTAATTCACTTGGCACACATCTCCCGTCTTCGGGTTCTTGATACCTTCCTTCAACAAAGCAGGAAGCTTCTTCAACGTAGAAGGGGTGAGATATTTCACTACCATGCTTTCCCCCCATACTGTAGCGTAATTGTCAGAAGTAAGATCGAAAGTCTGAGCTTCGTTTATCTTCGAGAGATATTCAGGTTGCTCCTTGCCGATATTGTACTGCACCAGCACCTTGGAACCATCTGACAGATATGCGTAGAGCGAATCGACAAATGCAGGCAGATAATCTTCAGGAGCTACCATATCAGTAAACATCTTGGTTTTACCCAGCTGGTTCAATGCCGTAAGATAAGTCTGCCCCTCGGGATCCTTGGCGAGAGCTATCCCTTGGTTCTTCGGCATAGAAGCTATTTTGCCATAATGGGCATCAGCCAATACGAGGGTATCGGTACTGACATCCGTGATGGTTTCTTTTTCATCAAATCCGGGGAAATTATCCTCGTTATAATCGCAGGCCCCAAGTGCAAACAGCGAAGCCAATGCGGTTCCTAATAATATATGTTTTTTCATAAATATGTTCGCTTAGAAATTCAACTTCAATCTTACAGTATAAGTACGTCCCCAACCATAGATAACACGTGTGGCCGTCTCCCAGTCATGGTTACTTCCATCGCGTGCATCGGCTATGTACTCTTGGTTGAACAAGTTGTTCACATTGCCGCTCAGTGTAGCACGAATCTTACCGAAGTCAAAGGTATATCCTGCACTTACATCAAATGTGCTCCATGAAGGAATCTCCCAAGGTTTTTCCACCACGTAAGCCTCTTTTTGAGTGGCTTGGCTCGCATCAATGTCATAATCGGCATAATTGCGTGCAAAGAAGTTCCAGTCTGCATTAAGACGCAAGCCTTTCATTGGGCGGAATGTCACTCCCAAAGCAGCTGTAGTCTGAGCAGAACCGCCCACCTGTACATTATCCATTTCAATGGTATACTTGTACTGATCTACATTACTCATATCTGTCACCACTTCACCACGGCTATTCGCCATAATCTGGCCTTCAGTATTCATCATGAAGCCTTTCGCTGTCCCATTCCAGCGCCAGTCTCCCCAAGAGAACATACCGTTAACTTCCATCCAGCGGAAAGGCTTGGCAATAAAGTCAAGCTCTATACCCATGTGGTTAGCCTGCGCACCGGTCATGTTCATTGTCCAACGTTGAGAAGCCCCGTTTACGTCTTCATAGGATCCGGTATCATATAAAGCCTTGTCTTTCCACATAGTATAATAGGCGTTTACATTGGCTGAGAAATACTGGCTACGATATCCATAACCTAATTCGAAAGAGTAAACTTTCTCATTCTTAGCATCAGGATTACGTTCATGTGAACTCTGAGAATTGATGAAGGTATTATCAAAAATAGGAGCACGGCTGATAAATCCGGTATTGAAGAATACGTTATTGTAATCATCAAGGTTGTAATTCAAACCAGCTTTCACATTGCCTCCCAAATAATGTTTCTTCGAAGACAGCTGTTTGTCACCACTATAATAGAAACGGTCTTTACGCCAATAACTGGTATTTGTAAGACCACCTGAAACAAATGCACTCACTTTATCTTTATTATACTCCAATTGGGCAAAACCACCTTCGTACATCACAAAACCGTCGTAGTCACGACGAATCACATCTCCTACTCCCAACTTCTGGTTTACCCAGGAGGTGACTCCACCATTCACACTATTCTCAGCCAATACACTCTTACGGTTATAAGAGTCTACATAATACTGCCCTCCAAAAAGATCGGTAATGACATTCTTGTGCAAACCTTTATAATAGCGGAAGTCAATACCACCATAGAAATCAAAGTAATCACCAAACTTAGTGGTATAAGTAGAAATCAATCCTGTCCAGAAATGGTCGTTCGAGGCTTTGTTCATAATCATCAGCGAACCTTTATAACCGGGCATTCCACTCACATTCACCGGATTAGTATAGTTATCTGCATTGAGCTTATCCACAGCATCATAATCAAAAGTACCATCAGGACAACGGAACTGAGTGTTCACCGTACCATCACTGGCCGTACCGTACCAAGAGCTGGTGTACCCCGTTACCCCCGTACCACTATAGCCCGCACCAGTACCGATAGACATATAAGCTGCTGTACTGAGGCTTGACTTATGGTTGATTTGCCACAAATGATTAAGAGACATCTGGGGCTTATGGTATTCGTTACGTGAAGAGTTCATCACTTGTCCATTGCGATAACCGAAAGTAGAATTGTAACGATAGGGACTTTCCTCACCCATCCATTGTTTTACACGCTGATACTCCTTGATATTCAAACCATTTGCCATATTACGCTGATTATGCCACTGAGGTGCTCCAAAAGCTGTAAATGAAAGTTGATGGTTGTCATTGATACGTTTTGCAATACTCATGAACCAAGTGTAGGCCTCGGATTCCGTACCTTGAATATAACCGTCGCGTTTATCTCTGGCACCCAATAAAGTAAAGGCCCAACCATCTTTTGTCAGACCGGAAGAGACACTGAACATCACTTTACTGTAGCCGTCATTACCCATGCCGTAAGAGATGAAGCCGCCTTTCTTGGCATCAGTAGTCTTGGTTATAATGTTTTGTGAGCCACCTACTGAAGGAGTTGACACCTTGCTGGCACCAAGTCCACGTTGTACCTGAATACTGCTGGCCACATCAATCAAACCACCCCAGTTACTCATGTATACTTTCTGGTTTTCCATTCCGTTCATGGGTACACCGTTAATCATCATAGCCACATATTCTGACTTAAAACCACGAATCTTTATGTTGGAATCACCAAAGCCACCTCCCTCATTAGAAGCATAAACACCCGGAGTAGATTTCAAGATTTGCGGTAACTCCTGAGAACCTATCTTATCTTCAATAAATACGGGGTCGACAGTAGATACTGCAACCGGAGTCTTGCGTGCCACAGCAATAGACGATGTAATCACTACGTCCTTCAGCATCACAGCATCCGGTTCCATTGGGATAGCACCCAAATCCACAGAAGCGCCCTTCTGCGTAATCTTCTTCTTCTGGTCTTTATAACCCACGTACTTGAATAGTAATGTCGCATTCGAAGCAACGCTTTGCTTGAAATAGCCATCAATGTCGGTCACCGATCCTTGTGTAGTACCTTCCACCATGACGGCGGCACCCACTAACGGTTCACCTGTTTCTGAATCAACAAGCTGACCTCTCACTGTAGTCTGAGCAAATGCAGCGGCACTAAATACCGACAACACTGCAACCAACAGGAATTGAATTAGATGTTTTCTCATAATTCTGTTTTTTGTTAATAGATAGTGTTAATTAAACATTAATTTATGTTTTAAGTCGCAAATATAACTAATAAAAACGAGATTAATGTTATATTTATGTTACATTTTTTGAAGGTAGAAAGGCTTTTTTGAGATATTTTTAAACAAAAAAAGCCCTGCATTCTACAGCAGGGCTTTCGTATTGTCAACAAGTAAAAGAATATACTTTCAAATTCGCACCGAAATCAATCATTCATGAGCTTTCTATAACGTACACGGGTGGGTTCTTCTTTCCCAAGACGTTTCTGTTTATTTTCCTCATATTCTGAATAAGAACCTTCAAAGAAGAACACATTGGAGTCTCCTTCGAAAGCGAGGATATGCGTACAGATACGGTCAAGGAACCAACGGTCGTGACTGATGACCACAGCACATCCGGCAAAGTCCTCCAAACCTTCTTCGAGGGCACGGAGCGTATTCACGTCGATGTCATTGGTGGGCTCGTCCAGCAACAGCACATTACCTTCCTCCTTCAGGCAGAGCGCCAGATGCAAGCGGTTGCGTTCACCACCGGAAAGCACCCCACAGAGCTTTTCCTGGTCGGCACCGGAGAAGTTGAAACGGGACAGATAGGCGCGTGCATTAATGTCGCGCCCTCCCATGCGAATCAGATCGTTTCCGCCGGAAATGACCTGATATACGCTCTTGTTGGGGTCGATATCCTTGTGCTGCTGGTCCACGTAGGCAACCTTTACGGTCTCCCCCACCTCGAATTCGCCTTTGTCTGCCTTTTCCAGTCCCATGATAAGACGGAAAAGCGTAGTCTTACCGGCACCGTTAGGGCCGATGATACCCACGATACCGTTGGGTGGAAGCATGAAGTTGAGGTCATCGAACAACAGTTTGTCACCGAACGCCTTTGCCACATGCTTGGCTTCAATCACCTTATTACCCAGACGGGGACCGTTCGGGATAAAGATTTCCAGCTTCTCTTCCTTCTCCTTCACATCCTCGTTCAGCAATTTGTCGTAGGAGTTCAGACGCGCCTTTCCCTTTGCCTGACGGGCCTTGGGAGCCATGCGCACCCACTCCAGCTCGCGTTCCAGCGTCTTGCGGCGCTTGCTGGCGGTCTTTTCCTCTTGCTCCATGCGCTTGGTCTTCTGTTCCAGCCAACTGGAGTAGTTACCTTTCCAGGGAATACCTTCGCCACGGTCCAGCTCAAGAATCCAGCCGGCAACGTGGTCGAGGAAGTAACGGTCGTGCGTTACGGCAATCACCGTACCCTCGTACTGCTGCAAGTGTTGTTCCAGCCAGTCGATGGATTCGGCATCAAGGTGGTTGGTGGGCTCGTCAAGAAGAAGCACGTCGGGCTTCTGCAACAATAGGCGGCAAAGGGCCACACGGCGGCGCTCACCACCGGAAAGATGTTCTACGGACTGGTCTTCGGGCGGACAACGGAGGGCGTCCATGGCGCGTTCCAGCTTGCTGTCAAGGTTCCAGGCATCGGTCGCGTCAATGATGTCCTGCAACTCGGCCTGGCGGGAGAAGAGCTTGTCCATCTTGTCCTGGTCCTCATAATATTCGGGCAAGCCAAACTTCTGATTGATTTCCTCGTATTCTGCCAGCGCGTCCACAATGGGCTGCACGCCTTCCATTACAATTTCCTTTACGGTCTTGGTGGGGTCGAGGTACGGTTCCTGGGCCAGATACCCCACAGAATATCCCGGCGAGAACACCACTTCGCCCTGATAGGACTTATCCAATCCGGCGATAATCTTCAGCAGGGTCGATTTACCCGAACCGTTCAGACCGATGATACCGATTTTTGCCCCGTAGAAGAACGAGAGGTAAATGTTCTTCAGTACCTGCTTGTTGTTCTGCTGAATGGTTTTATTCAGCCCAACCATAGAAAAGATAATCTTTTTATCGTCTACTGTTGCCATGTATTTAATGATTAATGTTCAGTGATAATGATTAATATCAAGGATTGATGGGGACAAAGATAAGAAAAAAGATGATATTATTTTGCAAATTTCAAAAAAGTATCTATCTTTGCACCCGCTTAACAGCAATGAAGGATTGAATCGCTAGCTCAGCAGGTAGAGCACAACACTTTTAATGTTGGGGTCTTGGGTTCGAGCCCCAAGCGGTTCACAGAAAGGGATTACAGTTTCGTAGTCCCTTTTTATTTATTATCAGCATTTTAGGTAATTATCAATGATTTATAGGAGAAAAAGCGGCATTTCCATTGTTTCATTTTAGCTCATTATATTTCATTCTATTTCACTAAATTTGCGGCAAATGTGATACCCTTGTGTGATACCAAATCTTTAAAGTCATGAAGTACCCTACAGCAAGATTCGTGTTTGACCGGAAACATACGGCAAGCAAGACTACAAAAGGAACCGTTCAGATAGAAATAACGTTTGAACGAAAAAGGAAGTGGCTCACCACGGGAGTTCGCCTATACTCTGACCAATGGAGCGAAAAAACTAAAGTAAGGAACACCGTCCAGTCCCTGGACCTAAACGAAAGGCTCGATGCGCAAATGCAGAACATAAATGAATTCATCAATAGCCTCATAAAAAAGAAAGAGGAATTCAGCTTTGACAAACTAGAGCATTTCCTAAAGTATTCCCAGCACAAAGAAAGTTTCATAGACTTTGTGAGACGCAGGGTCAGTGAAAGGACGGATTTGACAAAAGGAACACTCAATACACATGCCTCACTGATTAATTCCCTGGAAGAGTTCGGAAGGATAATCTATTTCACCGACATAACCACAGCCAACATAATGTACTATGACGATTTCCTCCATAGGAAATATACCAAACAGACCACCGTACATGGATATCACAAGCGGCTAAAGAGGTATATAAATGAAGCTATGAAATATGAGCTTTTAAACGAGAACCCATATAATAAGCTTAAATTCGACAGAGGAAAGAGCGAAGGGATAAAATACCTCACCCTTGAGCAAATAACTCAGATACAAAGGCTGAAAATATCTTCAGAAAGCATTGAAAGGGTACGGGATTTGTTCATTTTCCAATGTTATACCGGACTATCTTATGCAGACTTGTTCAAATTCGATTTCAGCACCGTAACCAGGAAAGGGAATAAGTTCTTCATAAGGGATGCAAGAATAAAAACCGATGAAGAGTATTTCATAATGCTGCTCAAGCCCGCCATTGAGATATTGAAAAAATACGAGTTTAATCTACCCAAAATAAGTAACTATCAGTACAACTTAAGATTGAAGGTCGTTCAAGAAATAGCAGGAATAAAATTAAGTCTTCATTCACACATGGCTCGGCACAGCTTCGCTGTAATGGCATTGAATATGGGCGTATCAATCGAAAACCTTGCCAAAATGATGGGACATACAGATATAAAGACAACCCAGATATACGCTAAGGTACTGAACAAGTCAGTACAAGAAGAATTTGAAAAGATGGATAGCAAGCTATAAGCAAAACAACCCAGTGGGTTAAATTCAACCCAAAACAAGCGAAACAACCCACTGGGTTATATAAACTTATTGCTGTTCCATGAATTCCTTCAATCTGTACAGCCTGTCAATCGCCGGATTGTAGAACGGGTCCGGATAGTGCTGGTTGATGTCGCAGATGTTGGCGTGGACGTACATGGAAGTATCGATGATGTGTTCCGATTCGCTTAATGTCACTTCCTTGGGCAATTGGGCTGTTTGTGCCCAATGGACGATAGCTTTCACGCTTTCCTCGTCGTATGAGTATTTACTTTCTTGTGCCATGGTTTGGTATTTTTGCGGCAAAGGTAATGATTATACCGAATACTTTTCTCCTCAACTCGTGCAGAATAAGAAAAAAAATCGCTATCTTTGTGAAAAAGAAAATGTTAACAAAAATGGTTGCACTACTTTGCATATTATTATTCATCATGGCAATTACCGGGATAATATGCCTGATAGGTAAGATAAATGGATGGCATTCACCAATAGCAGACAAAATGTGAGGCTGCCTGGCTATTTTTGTGAAAAAGAAAAGGTTATATGGAATACTTATTCGTTGATATATTCATTCTCGCCATAATTCTCTTATTTGGATATGCCGGAAGAGAAGGGTCTAACCCAACAAATCCAGCATATGTTATTTAAAACCGTTGAAATACCCCATTATCCTATCAGAGAGTTCACGCAGTCCGCAACAAATATACGTCTCAGTCATCGTTACACTGGAGTGTCCTAACATTCGGCTGATGGAATACAAGTCCGCACCTCTCAGATACAAGTTGGTAGCGCAAGACTTCCGGGCCGAATGCGAGGAAATGAACTCCCATTTCTCGCCGGTTATATATTCTCCGGCTTGATATAGTTTTGTCCGTTTGTTTATTCCACATTTCCGGCAAATACTTCTTATAGTGTCATTAAATGTCACGTCCGAAACCTTCCGTTCATTGATGCCGTATTCCCGGTTCTCTTTCAATATCCGAAGCACGGCAGGAGCTGCCGGTATCTCCGCTTTAATCTTGGTTTTCCGTGAGACATAGACCAGCCTTCCGTCTATTATATTGTCCTCTGTGAATTCGATATAGTCCGAATGCCTGGCACCAGTAAGGCAGCCAAGGAGGAAACAGTTTTTCACGGCCCGCTCCGTCTCGTTAACCGGGCTATACGCCAACAGTGTTTTTATCTCCTCGTCCGTTAACCAAGTGCTTTGTGTAGCATCCTTCTTCAAGGTCAATATAGCCTCAAAACCTTTCGGGAAGGAATATACATCATTATACAAGTTTAGGACTGATTTAAGCATGGCACAATAAGTCTTGGCACTATTTGTTGCCAGTCTTTCATTAAGAGCCTGGACAAAGTTATACAATCTCGGTTTTGTTATACTTTCAAATGTACACTCCGTTTCGTTAACCTCTTCGTACACCCGCAACACTTTTCCGTATTGCGGATATTTCTTCAAAAATACTTCTTTTAAAGTCTCCATATTATTCACCTGATTATTATCTTTTGTTTTTCCTATAGCAAGCACAACGCCTATCAAAGCCGACGTAATGACTAGCGCCGGACTGATATTCCACAATATTACAACCAGAATAATTGCCCAAAGAATAAAACCTAAATACATATTATTCCCTCCTTATATTAAATTCGTTTGTTATTGCAGTAACCGAAAGCCCCGAAAGAGCCGCAATAACGCCCCTTATTGAAACTATCCTTTGAAATGGTTGCTATTACCTTGTCATCTATTTGTAGGGCTGTTTTATCGCCCTGCTGGTTTACTGTCACGATGATTGTTTGCATGATTCATTTATTTTATCTGTTATTAATTACGGTTTAATTCCTTTTTTATATCCTTCATTTCATTAAATGACACCGTTACGATGTTACCAGCTACCAACAAGCTGCGTAATATGTTATCTATTCTTTCACGTTTCATACCATTAAAATTTATCTGATTCATCTTTATAATTTCTTAATCTCTCTATATCGGTGCCGCTGATGAACAACACGACACCGAATAACAACAACATAACGCAGAACATATTAGCCGTTATTAATTGCTTTGTACAATTCATGCGCAAAGCGTTTAACCATTCTTTTGCGCTGCGTATAATCGTAGTTATAATATAGTTTTTCCCATCGTTCGCACACTTTGCGCGCTTTTTCGTTACTCGTTCCGAATGGAGCGTAACCAGTGCAGACAGCTATATTATTATATGGTTCCGGCAATTCGTAAATATCATTCGCCCAACATCCTATACGTTCGGTGTGCCCTACCTTTGTAAGATAGTTTTCTATACTCTGTATTTTGCAATAACCTAATGATATTACATTTTCTTTTCCATAAATGCGATATATTTCCTTTCTTGTTGTCTTCATAACATTGTTATTTTAGTATGGATAAATGATTTTAATGTAGTAGGGGTAATAAGCCCCGTTATTATCAGCCTATTATATAAGGTTCTGACATAGGAATATATTCCATACCGTTGAGCTGGTAGATAGGAAGGAAGTTTCTAAACCAACCGTTCCCGGCATCATAGAACCCTTTAAAAACGAAGTCAGAAGGAGAAGCACTATTAATTATTTCAAGCTCCCTATATCCGTATACGTTACTTTCTCCGTTCTTCTTGATGAACTTCTTTAACCAGTTCAAGCCTTGAACGCCTTGTTCCTCTGTCAGTGGAATACCGTAACCGTCTCCGATACTTTCCAGCCAATCGTAATTGATAACGTCTTTTTGTTGCTTGTTAGAACGGTTCTTTAATAACTGTAATTGCTGTTTAGTGATTACACCGCGTTCTTTAATCTCTGAAAAGATACTTTCTAAAGTCTTCATAATGCTATAGTTTAAATTGTTAATAATTCAAAGTACAGCGTTATTTTATAAGAGGATAATTTGGAAGTGATAACCCATACAAGTACCTTTGTTCCTGCTTAGGGGGGGGTACTTGTCTGAGTTATTCCCTTCTTTCGGAGTTGTAAGTATTACCAGTACTTACAGCTCCTTTTTCATATCACAATACAAACAACGCTTGCAAGAACGGCAACCTTACGTTTACCTCTTTCTTACATTACAAAGATACGAATTATATCGTAAACAGCAAAGAAAATAGCAAAATATTTCTATGAAAAACGCATGTTTTATAACACAATAAATACACGCACAAACAGCTTATTTACAATAATTTATAAGTATAACACATCAGCCAAACAACAGTAAATATATAATACCAAAACCAGCAAAAAACACACGTACAATACAAATAGACGGCATCTATAACAAGAAACAAAGTATAGATATTATCTATATAGTTACAGCATGAAGAAAAGAACCAAGTAAATAGATTACATCTATAACAAAACATAATTCTATAGGCATTATCTATAACAATTAAAGAGGTGTCTTTGCCTCAAAACCGTGCGATTTCGCACACACCATCCTAACACCACATCGTAAAGTAGTAAACAAATCAAAACTTTATATTATACATATAATATAAAGACAAAACAGCTATATTACAGCATTTTACACGTATATACACCCTCAAACAACACCTCCCCCACCCCTATAATTTGTAATGATATTTGGCGTAGTCACCTCTCCTAAAAATTTTTTGTTTTCCATTTTTCCGAACAATGTAATGATGTTTTACCAACATAAATTGGGGCTATTTTTATGATAATGCACAAGCAAGTTCTTTTTCTATATTATTTTCTAACAAACTGGCAATATTTTATATAATATATACTTGATTTATTTTCAATATATTGTATATTTGCATAATGAAGATAAAGAGCATATCTATATGTATTTAGGTCAAATAAGTAAAAGAAAGAGGTTATTTTTATAAAATGCGCCTATAGCAGATATGTTTATGTTCTTTTTAACTTAAAATGAGCGATATACAATGAACAGAAGGGAATTGAAGGATTATGTACTTGGATTGTTGTCACGGCATTGCGACGAATACGCCTCTACGTTCAGGGACATATCCCTGGTGACGAGCAATCCTGAGCGCATAGACCGATACGGAAGACGGCTTGAGGAGTTGTTCAGGGAGGGATATGGTGTTGTGACGAAAGACATTGCGGACTACCATGTCCCTCTGTATGTTTTTACGGGAAAGATATATGAGTACATGGACTACAACGTGCTCTACGATGCCGTTGACAGATGGCTGGAGAAGATGGGGGTTGCCGCCCGTGACCGTACGAACAAAAACATGTACGCATACATGAACCGCATAATAAATGTCATAAGGGACCATGAGCTTCAGCCGGATTTGAGCATCATGTGCTTTACCAACTGCGTGGTTGACATGAACAGGCTCAAGGTCTACCCCCACTCCCCGAAGTTCGACTGCGTGAAGATGTACCCTTTCAAGTATGACCGCAAGGAGATTTTCAACTGTCCCACATGGAGAAGCTTCCTTGGGGAAAGCTGGCTTCCTACGGATGACATGGACGGAGTCCTTCCGGAGAAGCACAAGAGGAGAATACTGCAGATGTTCCTTGGCGCGTGCCTTGTCAACAGGAAGAATATCAGTTTTGAGTATTTTCTCATATTGCAGGGGACGGGAGCGAACGGCAAGAGTGTCATTTATCGGGTCCTGAAAGACATGTTCGGGGAGGATGAAATACTCAACATAAAGATGAGCCAGTTCGCCAGAGGCGGTGACGAGCAGTTGCGTGCGGCCTATTCGATGTCAAGGAAAAGGCTTATGTACTGCACGGAAAGTAACCGTGGTGATTTCAGGGACATGAGCATCATCAAGGCCATATCAAGTGGGGAGCCTATTGCCTGCCGGGGGATAGGAGGCAACATCACCATGATGCAGCGACCTCCTATAATGCTGTGCAACTCCAACTACCGGTGGCAGCCGAAGGACTTCCTGAACCGTGATGACCCGGACGACGAGAGCATGCAGCGCCGTGCCCTGGTGCTAAACTTCGACAAGACAATTCCCGTGGAGAAAAGGGACACTATGCTTGCGGAAAGGATGAGGGCAGAACATGCGGGTATCATGGCGTGGATAGTCAAGGGGCTGTGCGAGCTAAAGAAAAACAACTGGCGTATGCCGGAGAATCTTGGCGGCAAGATAGACATGAAGCTGGAGAGGATACGCTCCACCGTGATGGGGAAGGACGGCAAGCTTGTGGACGGAAGCATATCCGAATACTTCAAGTACAAGGAATGCCAGCCGGAGGAGTCCGGTGGAGGAGCGCCTATAGAGCTTACTTCCTCGGAGGTGTACAAGAATTATGAAAGGTTCTGCAAGAAAAACGGAGTGGTCCCGGTTTCCCAGAGGAAAATGGGGCTTGACATGCTTTCGCTCGGATATACACGCGAAAAACGTGCGGACAAGGGATACAGCAACGTCTATACCCTATGGTGCGGTAATGAGGATATTCTGAATAATTTCATGAAGCACGTCCCCAATATTGCAGAGGAGGCGAAAGTCAACATGTTCGAGGGATGGGAATATTCCGACGACGATTTTTTGAACGAAGACATTGATTATTAATAATTATAAATCAGAATTATGGATTTCGGAAAGAGACAAATTGGGAATACTGTTATTCTCAAGTACAAGAAAGGCGATTTGCCCTTCATTAAGGTATCAACCGTAAGCGGAGATTTCTCCGTTGAATATGGGGCAGGAAGCGTGATGTTCATGCTGCTCGACAATGCCCCAATAGAAGATAAGGTAGACAATCTGCCGATGCTTATAATACGCAATACGCAGTATGTGGCAAACTGCATTGACGCGGAGTTGCAGGTGGAGGTGTTGAAGGCAGTCGGAAACGCCCTTGACCGTGCGGATGCCAAGCCCATATCCGACGAGGAGGACGCCAAGATTATTGAGGAGGAAAGGCAGATGTATGAGATGAAGAAGGAAATGGAGAAATAGCCGGGATTTTATCCCCCGGCTTTCTTTTGGGCAGCAAGGTACAAGGAACAGTTGTTGCATGAAAGCGGCAGATAGAAATGTACAGTCGTGTCCTCCTCCTTTATCTCGTCCTTCTTAATCTGTGTAATGTCTGCTATCATTTTGGTGAGGTCAATCCACTCCTTGCATCCCTCTTTCCCGTCATATTTCTTACGGGCTGCAATAAGTTTGCGAAGTTGGTTCTCTTTCGACAGTTCGGAAGCAATATCCTCTTCACTGATGCCATCGACTGATATATCATCCTCTTTTTCGTTTTCCTTTTGTCTCCGCTGGATTTTCCTGCTGACAGATGTAAGATACGCCATGAAACGCTCGTCCTCCGTCAATAATTTATTCATATCCTTCTCATTCGCCTTGGAAGAATACACCGGGTTGTAAAGTCCGGAAACAAGATAAGCGTCCTTGTCTTTCCATCCCATAGCGACAAGGTCTGCAAAAGCTTTCTCTTTGGCACTGATTTTAATGCGTTTGCATTCTGAAACCAATCCTCTACTCAATGATATTTTCTCCTCTTTTCCTCTCAGCATAACAGTTAAAACTATGAATTATACAAAAACAAAATAGCAACAGCACCGTATGTGCCATTGGTTCTGATAGTCGGATATGGGATGATAGCCGACCATGCTGTCACAATACGAACACGGGTAGCTGCTTCCGCGGTACGAATAGAACCCGGTAAACCCATTATTCTTGTGTTCAATGCCCCAAAACCACATCCACGCGGAGCCTACAACAAAACGGGTAAGGGTATTCAGGGAATTGTAGGCAGAATTGGATTTCCCCACCCCGTAGCTGATGCCGTCGGTTTTTATACGTGTGGCAGAGGAATTTCCTCCTTCCACAGCCCTCTTGAAATACGGGTCCGAATACGGAGATTTAAGATTTGCCTTTATATTGTCCTTTATCTTTTCACTACCAATACCTGCTATCATCCCGGCAGCAATGGCGGCTTCCAATTCATACTTGAAACGGTTGGAGTAGATACTTATTCGTTCGGACAGCGTCTTGCCGTGGTCTTCCCTATTGATGAATGCGACAATCGCATCACGGTCATTTTCCCGGTCATAGACGGATAGGGTCTCCGTGTAATCATATATAATTCCACGCAGTTTATCAAGAACCTTATTCACTTCATCATTCAGCTCCTTATTGGCAGAGAAGCGGAAAAATGAGGGCTTTATCCCGTATCTCATGGATATACCGACAATCTCATTAGCGGCTTGCAGAAGCGCCTTCTCCAGATTGTCCTGCATGGATATTTCAGCCCTAAGTCTCAGCTTTATGTAATCCTTTGCCTCTTGTATCTGCTGTCGTGTAGGCTGTTTCATTGTTTGTCATCTCCTCCCGGATTATGCTCCACTCCATTATTGGCAGCGGACGCTTGTTTGGGTTTCAATTCGTAAAGAAGGTCAGCCTGCTGTTCTTCCTTTTTCTCTCTCATTATCCTATCCCAATCACGGGGATTGCTGTACATCTGAATCTGCTCATTTGCGGTCTGTCGGGACAAGAATCCATTCTGCACACAGACAGCAAGGTTCTGCACAAGCTCAGACTCGTTCAGATGGATATACGGCTTTATCCAGGCATAAACGCTCAAGTTCTGCAGGTCTATGAGATTCTCCGTTTCGACGCCGTATCCGTAAGTGAATATCCTCACCATGTCATCAATGAGACGGTTGTATTCCTGGGCATCCTTCATGGCATTCTCAAAAGCCGGAGAATATAGAAGCTTTATCGCCACTCCTGGAAGGTCTCCGCTTCTTACCTCCGGTGGAATTACTGCAAACGACTGTTCGTAAATCAGCTTGTAAAGAGTGTCCAGTTGCTTTTCAAAAGCCGTAGAGACATCTTGTTTGTTGAGATAGCCTGCCTCGTCGTCCGGTCCCATAGAGATACATTTTATCGTCCCGTCAATCCCCCCTTCAATGTCAACATTCTCCCCTTTAAAGTACATAATCGGAAAAGCGTAGGCCATATTGTTCTGAGACAACTGGGAAAAGGCAAGTTCGTATTGGTCTATGCTGTCTTGCGAAGGCGACCAGCACGCTCCGGATTCAGTTCTGTGGTAAGCTACCGGAATGAAAGTAAAGCCATGCTCTTGTGATGAGACAAGTTCATACCCATCAAGCCCGAACAGACTTTTTATGACTTGTTTTATCTTGTCATATCCGCTTTTCCCCCTTTTAAAACGATGGAGATACTTTTCATCCCATACTTCCAGCCAGTCTGTAACAGAATTGCCTTTGTCATCATAATCCGAATAGGAACGGGCAAATAGAATCAGCTCACCCGTCACATTGTCGAAATGCGGATATAAAGTATCCCCCTTCTCGAAAGAAAACACTTTCCAATAGAATTTTCCTTTACGGAGGTATCCCACAAATGCCGTATCACCCGTTATTTTCACAGACTTCGCGGCTTCATACCACGCAATCTCCATATCTTTGACAGCCCATCCGGTTCGAAACTTAAAAAATATATCCTTGACTTTTTCATTTTCATTATCCCCTTCCATTTCGAACTGGATGTCGTTGCCGCACAAATGAACAAGATGCTTAATTGTTATAATCCTTTGGAAGGCAAAGGCGCACCTTACGACTTTCTCGCGATACCATTTCTTTGTCTCCGGGTCTTGCCTCAATCTGTCAGGATAAACCAACGGGTCGTTGATTACATGCCCGGAAGGTTCGAACTCGCGTAAGAAATCCGTTTGGGTCATTATCTGATACGTAGGTTTGTCTAACGGGGCATTAACAGGCGAGCCGTCCCAAAATGTCCCCATCGCTTTTTTGTAACCATCAGGAAGTATTCTCCGAAATGGAAGACGTACCATAATCTGTCGTGTACTTATATTCTCCATAAGCCTTTTGGTTTAGTGTGTTGCTTTTTTATATCAAAAATCTGTCTGTAAATCATGGCCTCTATGAAGTCGGGAGAATGTCCCACATATTTCTTCATAGTCTCCTTTTTAATCAGTGAGAACCCCTTTTCCGTTTCCGCGTCCCTGATAGCCTTTCGCTCCTTCATGAGGATATTGTAAAGGGTCATATTGGAATATCTATTGCCAGAAAACTTAAGTGACAATAATTCTGGGTTAATGGATATTTCGTCATTCTTTATTTTCTTTACGAGAATATCGGCACATTGTGATTTCAGGGAAGAATAGATATATTTTATAGATTGCTCGTCAGCTTTTGTCATTGGGATAGGAGCTGCCATATTGTTGAATTTGACAGCATCCGGGAATTTACCTTTAAAATCCTGCCCTGGTCCGTTCAAGTCAAAAACAAAATCTTTCTCCATAACTCCCCATTCCCGTAACTTATATGCGACACATTCTTCCGTCCGTTTGGAATTATCCTGACTCACATATACATCCTCTATGTGATTTCCTATCCAGAGCCATAGTACAAGATTATCTCCACCTTCATAAGCAATATCACATGACACCCTCCGCTTGCCGTCCCCATACTGGAAAGAGTTCTTGAAAAAACGCTCCATGTGTCCCATTTTAAGAATATCGTCTCCGGCCGCTTTAAAATTCCAGTTCCCTTCAAGGTCACGGGCACGGGATTCTTCGTCTTGCTGGGCAAGGTTGGCAAGATAGTTGGGGTCAGAAGAGATAAGGGCTATATTCTCCTCAAGTTTTCCTTTAATAAATGTAACAGTTTTGACAAAGTTTGATTTATCATATCCTTGTGTTACAAGGGCTGGAGTAAGCAATCTATCTATAGTTCTTTTGCATTGTTCATAAACTTCATCTACGGAATCTCCCCATAAAATATCATCCGGACGATTCCCGTCCATAAAGCAATAACGTATTACCCCATCTCGTTCCGGTATCGGATTCCCACTGTCATCTATCCACCAATCTATAAACTTCCTCACCCAACTATCGGGGTCAGGATTGCACGTGCCATAAAAACGATTTCTTATACCATAAGCATTACGATTGTTGGTAACTAGATATTTAAACTTTCTAAACTCAGAATGGGTAATTTCATCTATTCCAATAAAAGCAAATTCCTTTCCTTGAAACCGTTTTTCAAAGTCGTCGTAAGAATCAGCATAATAGGAAAACTTAAGAAACCCACCCTTATAGAAGTTCCAAGTCATATCCGATATTGACCTATTATATTTCCCGAATTGAGAGAATAATTTATATGATTTATTGACTATATTGCTTAAGTCTTCTTTTTCATTTCTCAAAATAACTGCTGCAAAATTAGGATTAGCAATATCCTTTAATACTTCCATAAGTAGCGCCCAGCTTTTCCCACCACCGCGATTTCCACCAAATATGGTAATGTCCGCTGGAGATGCAAGAAACTTTTCCTGGCAACCTTTTTGAGCAATCATATTAAGAGGACTATCGCTTTTGCGCAATTTATCCACTTGTGCGTAGGTAAGCACACTACTCCCATTCTTGGTATGTACAGTTCTGTCGTATTCCATAAATAAAAATAGCCGGTACATACAGAAATTCTCTGTATATTCCGGCTTGATTCACAGCTCTATGATAATATTTGATACAAATATACGATTAAATGTTTATTTTCTAAATATATAAGACAAAAAGATTGTTTATATATTGATTTTTAGAAAACAATCATTATATTTGCATTGAAATTTGTTTGATATGATAAAAATTGATTCCCAATTGGATGAGAAAAGGGATGTCGGACAAAATACATTCGTCACTTGTCCGGTATGTGGGCAGAAGCTTACGGATGTAAGGATGGTGGAAGGAAGTATTTTGCTTCGAACGGTATGCCGAAGATGCCGGAATTATATCAAAATAAGAATAACGACCGAATAACAAGTTACAATATACAAGCCTAAGAGCTTATTGATGCAAAAAGCATTGATAGGCTCTTTTTTATTTAACATAAACACAAAATAAACACGATGGAACAAGAAAAAATCTTATCCACATTAAGTGAGAAACTCGGAGAAACCAGTTTTTCACCGCAGACATTACAGAAGTATGTAGAACTTAATCCCGTGGCCGAAGGCTCGGAACCTGACGAGACTTATTGGAACAATGCTGTAGGCTTTCTAAAAGGGATGCAAGGGCAATACAACCACGATGTCGCGACCAGAGTTGAGGACTTTAAGAAAAACTATAAGCCCCAACAGTCCCCCTCAAATGGGGAAGAGAAAACAGAAGGGGGAGCGCTTGCCGTTCAAGTTGAAGAATTGAAGAACGAGCTTTCACAGTTGAAAAAAGAAAGGGAAGAGGAGAAAAACGCCGCATCCGTTCACGCTTTAATGGAACAATCCAGAAGCCAACTGAAATCGCTAATCGAAAATGACGGTAAAAACACCTGCAACGAAGAGATTCTCAATATAGCCATATCAGATGTAGACATTACAGATGGCATGAAGCAAGAGGATATAGTCAACTGCGCTAAGCGGAATTACGAGAAAAGATACAAGGCTATTTTCGGAAACGGAGCGTCGCCCAGTATCAATCAATTCTCACAAGCCAGTGAAGAGCAGACGAACAGCCGCCGTGAATCCTTCAAGGAACGCATGAGGGCACAAGGGAAGCTCCCTAAAAAGAAATAACACATTTTAAAACAGACAAGAAAATGAGACAATCAGGAACTTTCAACACTATCGGTAAATACCAATCGGAATTCGGCGGTCATTTCCCGGTATGGAGCAGAGTAAGAGAACTGTATCAGGGGGGTGGAATGATTGACCACACCAAATATCCGGCAGGTACAGTCATTGGCGCCGGCACTCCCGTGCAGTTTATGGGTGCAGGACAACAAGTGGTAATACTTGCAGGCCCGGCATACGAATCCACGAAAACCTATGCGGTAGGAGATATAGTGGAGCAGGCAGGGAAAATTTACAAGAACAAAACGGCAATCGAATCTCCGGAAGCATTTACCGCCAGCAAATGGACGGATATTACCGGAACGGTAAACGGCCTGATTTTCGAAGACGTGTGTATCCCCGACGGATGTACGCTGGCCACTTGCGCCGTGGTGAGAAATGGAAGAATTTATGCAGACAGAGTGGTTGGAGCGAAAATCCTTCCGGCTATGGAGGCCAATCTTCCAATGATTGAATTTGTGAGAGAATCATAACGGAAGGAGGTAATTATGTACACAAGAGACAGACAATTCTATGACATTGTAGCAAAGGGTCTTGCTTCAATGGGATACGTTAGCGACGCACAAGGCAGCGCGTTGACCAAATACATCAACGACATGTTTGCCGAGAAATACAATGCGGAAGCAACTTTCTCGCAGTTGGGATTCCCGTTAAACCCCAACATCCCAATCAATCCCACATACGAACAGATTGAGGCTACCATCCGTCCATATACGATGGCTACTTATGTGGATATTGACAGTGACGGAGCAACCAAATCCACAGACGGATTGAGCCTGAAAATGGGAGGACTGCCTACATTCAAGCATGAAGTTGTGATGAGCCGAAAGATTCTGAGAGAAAAGATGATGCTGGCAAACGCCATCGGCAATACTACGGCTGAAATTGAAGAAACCATTATGGAACTGTTGTTCAACGGGCTTGATGACCTGCTTGGCGGTAACTACAATACTATAGCCTACCAACGCCACCAGGTAGTATCTAACAAAGGCAGACTGGTTATCAACGCCACCAACAACCCGTTGGGTATCACTACGGAAATTGATTTTGAGGTTCCCTCCAAGAACATCAAGACAAGTACATGGTATAAGAAGAATGATTCTTCAGGAGAAGTTACCCAGGAGAGCGCTGTCGGCACCTCAATAGACCCCATCAAGGTTATGAGAGATGTGAGAAGGGACAGCCAGCAGAAGGATTTTGCACCTGCCGGGCACTGGGAAGTAAGCAAGACCACCTGGGACGACTTATTGACAATGCCGTATTTCCGTAACTTGTACGTGACTTATGCGCGTCCTGACATTACAGATGCGGCAAACAAGCAGGCATTCGGCTCTCTGATTGATGATGCCACTTTGAAGGCATTCATCGAGGCCAGAATCGGCGCCCCCATTACTGTTATTGATGCCATCGCTTCCGTGGAGAAATTCAATACAACCACCAAAAAGATGGAGTACATCAACCTGCAGAGCTTCAATGAGGGGGTAATGGTTTACATGCCGGATGGTGCCATTGGTGACATCCAATGCGGCAAACCCATCTATATGGAAACACCCGGGGCAAGGACTGCTTTATATGACGGTGGGCGTACATTAATCAGACAACTGTTCGAGGACGAGACCATGACCCAGGTTATCAAATCGGAAGTCACCGGATTGGTTGTCCCCAACAAGGTACGCTGGATGTATTACCTTGACATCAAAGGCAAATAATGGACAACGATTCTCAAAATACAGCAATCGGCACCACCATAGAGGAATACCTCCGTGGTTGTGTCGGTTTTGAGGTTGCAGACAGTGCGATTGCCACCATCTTGATTGATAGGGAGATTGTACCGGGAACGGATGTCACCACGTTGGAGAAGCGCCAGAAGGACTTGTGCCGGGCAGACCTTTACATGTGGTGCGCAAGTACACCGAGCGTAACCGGAAGCGTTGAAGATGCCAACGGAGTATGGAAGCACAAGGAGGGCGGTACACAAAGTTCCGCTTATGACAAGCGCAATCTCCGTCAAATGGCCAATGACATATACGCCTTGTATGGAGAGAATGTAAGGAAATCGTCTATCAAGATTGTCAATTTGGGTATGAACATGAATAAAAGGTGTCCGCTATGAAAGTAAACAATCCGCGTTTTCCGCATACCTGCAAGGTATATCGCATATCCGGAGAGACGTCTTTTGGCGAAGGGGAAGAGACTGTGCTTTATGAAGGCAAATGCAACAAGTACGGGAGCACCAGTCTTAGAACATTCACCAAAAGCAATGTCATAAAGAGCGATTATGCTATAGACATTCCCGGTCTTGTGAAGGGAATCCTTTCCGGCGACCTTGTGGATGTCACCGACTATGGGGGCACTTTTGAAGCCAAAGTGATAACGGACTGTTACGCTACGGAAATGGGGACAACCTTGTATTTCAACATGGCTAAGAATTAGGGATATGGAAGATAATGCTAAGGTCCTGGAGGAAGGCAAGAAAAAGATGGGCAATATCATTGACGGCTATTTGCTGGATAGGATAACGGAAATCGGAATCAGACTTCTAAAAGACGGAGTAATATCAGCCCAGTACCATAATGTTACCGGAAACACGCTGACCTCATTAGCAGTAGGAATATACTATAAAGGAGAGCTGTCACGGGTTATTACAGCAGTTGTCACACAAGGTCTGAAAAATGCGACCCGTCCCAAGCTTAGCAGAGGTGACGGAATCGGAGTCATAATGGTCCGGAGTTATGAAAGCGGCAAGCTTATTCCCATCAAAAAGTATAATCTGATTGATACCAACGGGGAATACGGTCTAACCACTTCTGTAAACTTCCTCAAATCATACAAAGCTCCGAGTGACGGCATAGGGCTGGTTATGTGTACCGGTACCGAATATTCGAACTATCTGGAGTCCAGAAAAGGGTTGAATGTTCTGTCAGACACATACGATTATGCGGAAAGTATATCCAAAATGACCTTTAAACCAATGAAGTGATATGGGATATGAGCAGGATTTCAAATACAAGGACGCGCTGAAATCATTGTTTGACGCAGCAAGGTCAGTCAGTGAGAATGTGTTCACGAATGACCGCCCCGAAGCTGTGGCAAGACAAATGAATGATTTCATTGTGGTGTCATTGCCCGGCTTGTTGTCTTCCATGACCTATGGCAGCGGATTCGGGAATATCCGTACCTATTGTACCATTGAAGTGTATGTAAGACGGAAAAAGGGAGGTGCTGAAGACTTGGAACAAATGGACGCCATTGTAGGAGACATCCTTTCCCTATTCCCTATCAGCGACAATTACATAATTGCCTCAAACCCCAAACTGACCTTGAAAGGTAATGACGGATTAGGGTTCAGCGCCACATTGATAAGGGCTGACCTGGTGATAAAGTAAACATGAAATAAAACGATTAAAACTATTTATTATGGCAATGAAAACAAAACTAGAGTTGAAAGACGTGTTCAGTGGTCTTTCATCCATCATGTTGGTTAAGGGAGGAATAACCAACTTCACTACGGTAACGCCTGATTTCGACCTGCCGGTAACTGTTGATTCTCTGTCTCTGTCCCAGGCAGAGCCTACGTTGAACCGCACCAAAGTGCATGGACTGCAGGCTGACTGGGCTGTGACAAGCACGGCAGGTGACATAACCTTTGCCGCAACCGTACCCAGTATAAGCAAGGACTTGGTCGAATACTTCCTTGGAGAAGCGCATGATGTAGAAACCGCTACCATTAACGGAATCGCATTCAGTGGGATTTCAGCCACATTGAACAGCAAGAAGCTGAATGCAGGCATCGCGCTTCTGAGTGAGGACGGAGAAAAATGTGTACTGGTGAAAAAGATGGCAATCTATGCACGGCCGCTGTTCGAGAACGCCTCCACCACCCCGTTCGGTTTTGCATTAAGCGGAACCATTGAAATTGAGGACGGAGCCGCCGATGAAACGTCAGACGACAATATCGCTTTCTTGACAAAAAAAGCAGCCTGACCGTAGCTCCATCTTCCCTGAACTTTACCAGCGCTGCTGACAATACGGGGAAGACCATCACGGCTACGACAAAAGAAAGCGCGGTTTCCGCTTCATCAACGGAAACATGGTGCAAGACATCTGTCAGCGGAAAAGTGGTGACGGTCAAGGTTACTGAAAACAGCGGAGCTTCTGCAAGGACCGCAACTGTGAACATCTCCACTGCCAGCGAATTCGGCAGTGTGAAGGTTACTCAGGAAGGTACTACCATTTAGCATTTATGGCGGTGAGCCTTGTGCCGCCGCCTTTTCTTTTTATAATTCATAATAACAATCATGAGCGAAAATATACAGCAGCCCACAGAAGAAGAACAAAAAAGGCTGGACGACGTACTGGAAAACAGTACAGACTATGTCGCAATAAGAGGTAAGAGATTCGGCATAAAATGGCTTCACCGCGGAACTATACGGAAGCTTACCCATGTCTTGCATTCCTGCAAGAACGAGGATGAAGTAACTGCCAGATGCGCTTCTCTCATTATTCTGAATAATTGGTGGAGAATAAAGATGTTCCATTGGATATATTGGCGTATGCTATGGAAAAAGTACACGGACACGGAGCTTACGGACATCATAGCAATTGGTAAAAAAAAAGTGGAATCTCAGAAGCTGGAGTACTTGAGTGCTACCATGTTCTTGACCGGCATGAAGGACACGATAATGACGATGACGAGAAAGGAAGCAGAGCATATCCTTCAAGGACTTCGGCAGGAGCAGGGTTCGCAAACGGAGAGAAATACTCCGAATTAATCCGTCCTCTGGTTCTTTTCTGGGGGCTGATAAACGTCCCAAACTGGCTTATGGACTATGTCCTTACCAATGCCCAGTATGAACTTCTCATGTGCGATGCGCCATTTGTCTCCTATAAGCATGAAGATACGGAAGGAGGAGAAAAGAAGCACACGGCAAAGGAGATGCAGGAACTTACCAGAAGATGGGAGGAAAAAAGGAAGGCGCAGGAAGCAAAAGGACAGAAGGTTTCGTTGAATGATTTTTTAGTTAACGGCGTGGATGCGCTAAAAAGAAACACAAAATAAGACAAAGATATGGCAGACCTCGGAAATTTGAATTTTGGCATTCATTTGAAGGATTACACTCCCCAGGAGTATGAAGCCATCAAGAAAAAGCTTGTAAACATGCACGCTACAGTCAGCGCAAGAGTGGGGCTGAAAACGGATGTGAAGGAAATTGAGGACAAGGTGGAAGCCTTGCTGAAAAATAAGACCTACAAGGTGAAGCTTGAGTTGGATAGCGAAAGTATCAAGAAACTGTCCGATACTTTTAGGGGGCAAGGTGTGAGTACAAGTGAATTAAGAGCCATGAGAGGTGTTTCCCAGATTATGCGTGCGGATGCTTACGCCAACTCACAAAAAGCTCTTGAACAGCTTAGAAACGCCCGGATGCAGGCTGCAAAAGCTTCAGATACGCACAATGCAGCTATGAAGAGAGCCAATTCTACGATGTCGTCCCAATCAAGGATAGCCGGAGAATTGAAAAACCAAATCGCCAACGTGTACTCCATATATACGGTAGAACGCTTTGTAAGAGGATTGTACACCATTGGAGGGGAATTCCAGAAGCAACGCATTGCGCTTACCTCCATTCTTGGGGACAGCATGAAAGCCGAGACCATATTCAACCGTATCAAGGATTTGGCGGTGGTTTCTCCGTTCCAGTTCAAGGAACTGGCATCATACACCAAGCAGCTTTCCGCATACAGCATCCCGTATGAGGAGCTTTATGACACGACCAAGAGGCTTGCCGACATTTCCGCAGGTGTGGGTGTCGATATGGGACGTATTATATTGGCATACGGGCAGGTGCGCAGTGCGGCTTTCCTCCGTGGGCAGGAACTGAGGCAGTTTACCGAAGCTGGTATTCCGTTGGTGGACGAGTTGGCGAAGAAATTCACAGAATTAACTAGAAAAGCCACCTCTGCCGGAGAGGTATTTGACAAAATCAGCCGGAAGGAAGTAAGTTTTGGCATGGTAAAGGATGTCCTTTGGGATTTGACTAACGAGGGAGGCAAGTTCTACAACATGCAGGAGGCTCTTGCGGAAAGCCTTGCAGGCAAGTGGAGCAACTTGCAGGACGCTTGGGATGTGATGATGGCTGACATTGCGGAAAGCAATAGCGGTGTACTTTCAGATAGCTTGGAGTTGCTTACTGACTTAATGAATCATTGGAAAGCGGTTGCAAATATACTTGGTATGTTGACTATCGTATATGGTTCATACAAAACTGCTGTGATACTAACAAATGTTGCAACAAAAGGATTACTTGTCGTACAGACAGCTTTGAATGCCGCTATGAAGAAAAATCCAATAATTTGGATTATAACTCTCATTGGTAGCGTAGTTGGGGCATTAGTAATGTTCAGAGAAGAAGTAAAAACTACAGAAGAGGTTATTACGGACTTAAATAAGACCATTGCTGACACAAACGACAAGATGCAAGGTAATAAAGCTGTTGACAGCCTTATTGACCGATACGAAGCCCTTAGCAAGAAAGCTAATAAAAGTGCAGAAGAAAGTCGAGAATTAGGGCACATTACCAAAAATCTCGCCAATACATTCAAAGATGCAGTTACTCAAACGGATAAATACGGAGTGGCAATATCTCTTTCTGTTGAGAAGATGCGAAAATTATCACAAGAACAGAAAGACTTATACAAGAAGCAGTTTATCGGGACTATGGCAAATGCCCAAATACAAAGGCAGAGTATTGATTCCGAAAGGGAAAGGCTTGCCGGTATTATCAGAGAAGGAGGATATAGAAGATTTGATGAAAACGGAAGAGAGTTATCCTTCGCTAAATACAAACCGGAAGACATCACCAAAGCAAGAAACAGACTATTGGAACTGGAGAAGCAAAGTATGGACTTAGCCAACATTATAGACACGGCCAAACAATCTTATCATTCCATGAGCCAAATTAATATAAGTAAGCCTTTGACTGATTGGGAAAAAGAGGCGAATAAACTCGCAGGAGATATGGATGCCTTAAAGCCCAAAGAAGGAGATTCTTACGAAAAATATATGGAGATGCTTTCCGTGAATATCAGCGACTTAGAGAAAAAGACAAAAGCGTTTGCGTCCGGGAATAAATATTCAGAAAAGCAACTGGCATCCTACAATAAGGAACTTGAAGCTACAAGGAAAATTTATAAGGCTTTAGGAGGATTGGAAAAATCATCCGGAAACGAAAAAGACCCTATTGCAGAACAATGGAAAGACCGTGCCGACCTAATCAGCAAAGCCCTATCACTTTACGACAAGTGGAAAAAAATAGAGGGTGAAGAAGCCGCATCCCAAAGGGTAAAGGGCGTTTCTGAATTTGCCCCTATCTTTGACAAGAACGGGGTTAACTTGGATTTGAGTGACCCAAGCAAGGCATACCAATACATACAAGACCAGTTGGACAAATCCAAAGGGAAGCAGATGGAATTGTACCTATCTCTTGGCGTGAAGAAAGAGAATATCAACTACGACAATGTCAAGAAAGGTGTTGACGATGCCTTGAAGGAAATAGAAAGGTATATTTCCCAAGCCGGAGAAAAATGGGACTTGTATAAAAAGCTATTTGAAGCGACCGGGAATAAGTCCCTTTCCATGAATATAGCTTTTGGAGGAAGTGTATCTTTTAATAGTTTCGTTGAAGATTTGCAGAACCAACTATCGGAAGCATTAAAAAAGAATGGCAGTAATCTATCTCTTTCTGACATTCTGGGAATGGATGAAGAAGCCGTAAAAAGCAAATTTGGTGACAATGAAATCTTAAAACTGTATCAGACTATCAAAGAGGAAAGCAAAAAACTAAAAGCTGAAAACTTTGATAATCTATTGCAAATGATAAATGACTACAAGGATTATTCAGCTAAAATAGAAGAAATTGAGCGTAAACGGCAAAAGGCAATCTCCGAATTAGAAAACAATAGAGGGAGCATTGGCAATGAAATGGCTGACAACCTTATAAAAGAAGTCAATAAACGGGCCGAAAAAGAGAAATCTTCTGTCCTTTTTGACCAATTCAAAGAAAGCAGTGATTGGGTACGTATCTTTGATGACCTTGACCGTGTATCTACTGCCACGCTGGATGATATGATTTCTAAGGTAGAAGAGTTTGCTAAAAAACAAGGATTGTCAATAGAAGACACCAAAGAACTGGTAGAGGCATTACGAAAGTTACGTGGTGAACTTACTGAACGTAATCCATTCAAGGCATTAGTGGATTCCTTTAACACTATCAAAGATGCGAGGAATAAGCTAAACTCACTTAGAAGTAGCGGTGCCCCCAAAGAACAGATTGATGCTGCAGAAAACGAATTAAAAGCAGCATATTCCGACCAGTCAGCAGCCATACAAGGCGTAATCGGCAAGTTTGACGCGCTTGCCAATGCCGCTGATTTCTTAGGAGGAGTATTTGAAAATCTTGGAGTAGGCTCTGGGCTTTCAGATATAGCCGGAATTATGGGAGGGGGATTGCAGGGTGCTTCGCAAGGAATGGGAATAGCCACTTCTCTTTTCGGGAAATCAGCAGGTCCTTGGGGAGCGGCAGCAGGTGCGGCATTAAGCCTCATATCTGGAATAGCGCAAATACATGATAAATCTCTTGAAAGAAGCATACAACGCAGTAAACAGAGAGTTAAAGAGATGCAATCCGCTTATGACCAGTTGGGAAATTCCATAGAGAAATCCCTTGGTGGTGATGAAAGCATACAACGCGCCATTTCTTTATATGAACAACTGGAAGAACAAGCCAAACGCGCAGGCAGTTCATTGACTGAAAGTTACAGAATGCAATTTGAGGCACTGAAAGATGGAGGTATAAATTATGTAGAAGAATTGAGAAAAAGAATCAATAAGGATTTATCATCTCCATTCAGAGCCATGACACACCGTTTTGATATACAAGTGAACACGGAGGCATTGCAGGCTTTAGAAAAAGTCGGCGCGGGGAAAGAACTTGATAATAGCACTCTTAAGCAATATCAAGCGCAGTATATAGGACTTGTTGCCCAACGTGCCGAAATAGAGGGGCAATTAAGGGATGAAGAGGACAAAAAGAAATCTGATTCCAGCAAGATACAAGACTATAAAGACCAACTGGCTGAATTGAATGAGCAGATTGCCTATTTTGTAGAAGACCTTACTAAAGAATTGTACGGAATAGATTTCCAAGATTGGGCAGGACAAATAAGCAACGCTCTGGTAGAGGCCTTTGCCAACGGAGAAGATGCAGCCAAAGCCTTTGACAATGTTGTGAACAACATCATGAAAAGTGTTGCCAACAACATCTTGAAGAATATGGTAATACAGCCCATGTTTGAAAAGTTGCAGGACAAGCTTTTTGGCGAAAACGGGCTATTCAAGGAATTTACCGATATTCAAGACAATGGGGTTATTGCAGCAGAAGCTATAAAAAACTTCTTTGACAATGAAGGGAAAGCAATGATAGAAGCTTCCCAGTCCTTTCTTGAAGCCTTTGACAAAGCGACTGGAGGAGCCATTACCAGTACGGGGGATTCTTCCAGCTCCGGAATGTCAAAGTCCGGCATTCAAGCCAGCGAGGAAACAATGAATCTGACAAACTCCTATCTCAACGGCATCCGTTTAGACGTAAGCGTAAAGCGAGCGCTGCTTGAGAAAATAGGAAACGACATTCTGCCCAAATACAATGTACTCGCAGAAGCACAACTTACACAATTAAGGGCAATAGCAAACAATACGCTTAGAAGCGCCAAAAACACAGAAGCTAATGTTGCCGTATTGCAAGAGGTTAGAGACATGTTCAACATGGTAATAAATAAGGGGGAAAGAAAAATAAGAATTTAAATATACGGATATGAAAAAGGAAGAACTAAGCAGGACACTGCTCAACCAAGCCGTATCATTGGGATTATGCGCACAATGGACGGAACAGTGGGGAGAACCTGACCAACAAGGATTGATTGACAAGTATCTGCACGGGATTGATTTCTGTATAGAGAAAGGATATCCCACCAACACTTTCATAAAGGAGCACTTCGACAAGGACATCCTTCACAGAAACAATATCTTTGTCGATGAGGATGTGCAAGCAAGGAACATGAAGCACATAGCCGTTCTGAACGGCAACTGCAAAGGCACTCTCCTATTTGACGGATTTTCAACTTGCGACATCTATGTCCGTCACGACAGCGACGTGACTATTGACTGTTCCAAGTTCAGCAAGGTATTCATCAATGTGTACAACCGTGCGAAAACGCACATATTGCAAAGCGGTGCCGCATCCGTTTATGTCTACATTCATGGAGAAGATTGCATCGTGAAAACCGATGGGGATGTCATGCAAAGAAAAAGCCAGATGTAATGTCTGGCTTTATTGTTTCTCTAAATAACAGTCAATTTATAAGTTTGCAAGCCACTTCTTGCCAGACTTGGTATGAGACCAAGCAACCAATGAAACACCTATAATGGTTGTCATTAAAAATATCGCCGTTAGTGAATCCATATTATATTTATTTTAAAATTCTATTTGCAAAGTTAGCAAACATATATGTTGATATAACTCCTAAAATAAGGGTACTCCAATTTATTTCGTTTGCAGCATTGGTAAACAAAGGAGTTATGCCTCCTAAAACAAGTGCCGCAAATATTAGTTTAGATAAATCAAAGAAATACCCCGCGAGTTTCTCTCGCCTTGTTTTATCTTTCTCTTTGCCCTCTTTCTTCGCTTCTTGTTTTTCGCTCCAATTTCCCATATACATTTTACATTAAATATGAATATACGGGTATTCTCCTTTTATCAAGTTCTTCCTTGGGAATATCAGACAATACAAACTTCTTCTCTGATTTGAATAAGTCCAATTCAGAGATGCTCTTTTTAGAAGAACGAGAATGTTGTTTTAATCTTATATTGCCCATACACAACTATTTTATGCTACAAATATAGGAAAGAAAGAAAGAACAAACAAGCAACCACACAAATAATCAATCACAGTTTAAATATAATTCTCACAAATAAAAGCTATAATACGATTATTTTCTATATATTTGCATTGATATATAGAAAATAAAACATATCATTTATTATGAAGAAGATAGTTTCATTTTTCAAACGCTGGTATTACCGGAGAATATTCTTTAAATTATATTATTACAGCGTATTCAAACAAGGGCAAGATGCAGAATACGCTGTATGGGGTGCAGCAAAAGCTGTAGATTCTATATCGTACTACCTTACGGGTGAGAAACTCTCACTCTCGGAAGGGTATTCAGCTGAGAAAAAGGATAAATCAGAGGAATAGAGAACCTTATTTTCGACACATTGCCGTCCGACAATCTGGTCTCACTCCCGATTCCTCCGTTTACTATAGCTGAAATGACATTTATCTTTCCCCCAGTTTCATTTGTAGATGATGTAGATACGGAAACCTCAAAGTCTATATTAGAAACACTTAAACGACCATTTTCCGTTTTTGCACCTTCTTTCGTATTAATGTTTGTGGGAGATATAATTGCACCATTGTCAAGTTCGTCTTGACATTCTTTTACCGCGTTAGTGATGTCGCTCACTACGCCTTTGATAAAATCTTTTAATTCCATATTTTTTCATTTTTATAATACTGTGGCAATATTACCATAATCGGTATAACAAACGATGTGCCACTAAACAAATCAAGCGGAGGGGACTCCGCTTGACTTGATGTGGTAGCAATCGACATATTACACAAGACTATCTCCCATTTTTTCTAAATACATATCAAATGGATGATTTAAAGATTTGAACATATCTCCAGAAAAATAATGCTTTAATATAACATGTAAAACATTGTTTTTTGATAGTTCTATGATTTTCCATGATGAAAGCAGTTTCCCATCCTCTCCATAAAAACAGATATGGTCCCCATCTACAATAAAGGGATAACTCTTTTTCTTTGTTGTTATAGAGTCTGAATAGGTCATATTAGAATTTATAATAACTGTCCGAATTGGTTTTACATCTTTATATTTCCATGTTCCACAAATTTCATCCATTGGAAAATGAAGACCGTCCCACGCTTCTAAGTCTATATTATCTATACTTGAAGTCAAGTTGTTACAATACTTGTATGTTGGTTCATATTCTTCTTCCAAATAAATGCTTTCTTGTTTTGCTTCCTCAATCTCTTTTTGCGGTTCCTCTTCAATTACTTCAATTGTATCATATAATTCTTCGTCATACTTTTCCTCTTTTTCGTATTTTGGAAACGAACCTGCTTGCAGTTGAAAATAGTCATCATCCATTTTTTTTAAAGAATCTTTATCCAAGTCAACATTATTCCCTTTTATTTTTACAATAGCAGCAACTATACCAATTAAAACAGAAATACAAACTAATAATGGATTTATATTCCATAAAATAATCATAGCCACTATTATCCAAAGCAAACAGCCTAAATTCATAATCTATCAATGTTTATCTGATGATATTATTTTTAAAGTCTCTCTATACTGTTCAGCATTAGGTATTGGAATAAATTCCACCGCTTTTTCAAAGTTTTCTTTTACCACTTTTTCTATTTCTTCTAAAGTGACTTTGAAAAATTCTTTCCTGTTATTCATCATATTGACTTTTTGGGAGTCAAAAGCGCGATGAAGCGCAGCCTCCAATTTTGGGGCATCTTCCGAGAATATCATAGCGTGAACATCAAACTTAAAAGGCACAGATGCACTTCCAAGCTCATCAACTCTATCCATAGGTTCAAGTCTTCGGGTCATACCTATCTTATAGACATTCTCCCCAAACGAACCAATATTAGAAATTACATACACATATCCAGCTCTTTTATTTGCTTCTCTGTAATCCATCTCTTTTATTTCTCGGTCTAACTCATTCAACCTATCTAGTATAAACGATTTCCTTTCAATTAAATGCTGTTTATCCTCTTCTGGTGCTTTCAACAATAATTCTTCTACTTGCATAGCTTGCTTATTATAATGAGACAATTCTTTAGCAACTTCCTTCCTGCGCATTTCTATTTCTTCCATGAGCTTGGCTTCTTCCCTCATCTGCTCTCTTATGGAACGCTGTTCTTCTTTTTCTGCCTGTCTTTTCAAAGCATATTCATAAGCAAGCCTCAATTCTTTTATTTTCAAATTTAAATATGATTGCGTTATATGTACACACATTGGTTCATGCAATTTATTTAAATCATCGTAGGATTTTGTAATCTTATGAATATAGGCTTCTGCATTATTAAATTTAACTTTGCTAATAAGCACGTCACATTCACTATTAAAACTTCTAACTATTTGCTTAATGTTTTTTTTCACTAAAACATATCCCTTAGAATAACTTCCATTAATAGCCCATTCTTTGCTACATAATGCAGCTTTTTCATTACGAACACACTCTTTTTGCTCGTCTCTTATCGATTTAAGTCTTTCTTTATATTCATCTGATGTTGAAAAATCGTATATGGGTTCATATAATCCAAATTCTTGCAGAAGTATTGCATCATTCAGTTGCAATACCTCTGTTTTTTTCGTGGATATTTCATTGGATAACAAGTTACTTTCCTCTTTAAGTTTTTCTATTTCACTTTCTATGTTTAATTTATATAAATAGAAGTTTTCTTTATTCCTCTGTATGTCAGATAAAACTCTATTTTTTTCTTTTTCTATATCAGCTAAATCTTCATAATTGGAAAGTAAAGCCTGCTTCTCATTTAACAAGAAGTTTTCTTCCCGAAGCCGTTCGCAATCATTTTCTTTCAATTGCAGCTTTTCTTGGAGTCTATCATAGTCCCACTCTTTGGACAACAGTTGCCCTTGAAGCTCCCGGTTGAGAGTTTCTAAATTCTGAATTTTTTCTAATTCTTTCTTTTTAAAAAAATCGAAAATACCCATGCCCTAATCTTTGGGTAGCAAAGGTACTCTTTTATTAACACTTGTTGTCATTATATATAGCATGTTATATAACATATTTGAGATTTTATAATATAATTTATTTGGCAGTTATATTATATATTCTATATATTTACACAAAAACATAGAAAGCATACTTGATACACTGATTTTCTTATAAGAAGTTTGCACTTTTAAAGATTATGTATATCTTTGCAGTGTTCAAACTAATTGCGGTACAAAGCCGCACTAAAGCGGCATTTTTGTGCCAAAACATATATAGTGTATCTTAAAACTAAAGATATAACTGCACCGTGTCGGGAAGTGGAAACACCCCCGGAGCTTGCAATTAGGCTTGAACAACACGTAGTGCAGTTTTTTTGTTGTTCAAAAATAATTGCTATGAATGCTGTTCAAATTTTCAACAATCCAAACTTCGGGCAAATAAGAACCCTCGAAGTAAACAATCAACCTTATTTTGTAGGCAATGACATTGCATTGGCGTTAGGGTATGCAAAGCCCAGAAATGCAATTCTGCAACATGTTGATAATGAGGACGCCCTAAAACGGGGCATCCCTGACAATCAAGGATTTATGCAAGACACTACCTTAATAAATGAAAGCGGTGTCTATTCTCTTGTATTTGGAAGTAAGCTACCGACAGCAAAAGCATTTAAACGTTGGGTTACATCCGAAGTTCTTCCCGCCATTCGCAAAACTGGCGGCTACATCTCCACCACCCCAAACGACACTCCCGAAGAAATCATGGCACGTGCGCTAACCATCGCACAAGCCACCCTTGCCAAAAGGGAGGAACGGCTAAAGCAGCTTGAAGCCGAAACCGAGCAACAGCAAGCCACCATCGAACTGCAGGACAAGGAAATCAAGGAAGCTGCTCCGAAAGTCAACTACTACAACAACCACCTGCAAAGCGTGAACACTCTGACCAGCACACAAATCGCCAAGCAGATAGGAATGGACGCGGAGAAGCTGCACAAGAAGCTGAAAGAAACAAACGTAATCTATCGCCAATCGGGGCAATGGCTGCTCCACTCCCCCTACTCCACATGGGGATTGCACTCTACCCGTACCCAGACCTATACACGTTCGGACGGTTCGATAGGAACCAACGTCTATACCGTATGGACTGAAAGGGGCAGACGCTTCATCATCGCCTTGTACGAGAATGAATGGAATGTGAGGAGAGCCATCAAGCAGATTAAGGGTGAAATAGACCCTGCTGCATAACATGTTTATATAATCATCTGGCAGTCGGTTCCAATGCCCGACAGCCACAACTATACCCTAAAGAATATGGAAGAATTAAGGAAAAGACTATATAATGCAATATCAGCCTTGCAGCAGGAGAAGCTGGAAATAATGGAGCTTCTTGCCCCTATGTCTATATCAAAATGCAATCCGAACGCTTCTAAGTCGGATTTTGACCTTAGAAGCCTTAATAAGAACATATTGCCACATGTTAGCATAGACACACGTTGAGGTTCGACCAACGCTCATGTTGTGATGCCCCGGCAGCAATACGGCTGCCGGGTGGGCAATAGGTAAATTATAATTTAAAAAGAAACAAAATGAAAACAAATAAGCTAACCTACTCCACCCCTATACCAAAGGTCAAGGAGTATGTACGGAACATAGTAAGCAGGCATAATGCCGGAGTACAATATCCCTCTTCCTTAAATGAGGTAAGCCGACTATTTTTCAAGGACGAAAAAGAAGCAAAGGCTTTTATAAAAGAGTGGTTTACAGAAGGGAAAGACTATATCATATCGGGAAGAAAGGTTTCCCTTTCAGCTAAGTGTCTACGGAGGTTGTTCGACATGGCAAGTGTGGGATTAACGCCCAATCAGCAAGAAAATAAAATTACATCAAGGCAACCCTTTGAATAACGGGCAAAGAGTATGGCAGAAAAGCGAAAGGAGGAAATAAATAGTTAGTTCAAGTAATAGTTATTGACTTCCAATCTGACCATTTCGCTGCTCCATCGACATTATAGGCAGCTCTAACTTTAATTATGCTCATATTATATGCAACTTTAATCTGTGCACCTTCAAGCCCGGTCGGATTTATCGAGATAAGACAACCATCTATTCCACTGCCATCAATATCTGATGTTGAATATGCAACATAATTCCCGACGATATTAAGGACGTCAGTCTTAACATGTCCTTTATTAACAATTGCCTTATTCGATATAGCATCTAATACGCTAATCAACACGCTGTTATTTCCTTTCAAGCCTCGCAGATAATCCACACTGTTGGTTACAGTCATTTGCTCTTCTCTAATATCCTGCTTCTCTGCCATACTTAACACATTTAAGGGGCATTTTTATGTAAGTTTGTTTCGTAAACAACGTTGTCTTGCCATTGCTCCGTGGCGGTTGCATTGAAACAAGAATATAAGGCATAGGATTGTCGTTAACCGCCACAATAGGCGACATAACCTATGCCCGTCCTTAAAATGTATAACTATGGATAGAGACAATGTTCGAGAAAGACTTTTCAAGGTAATATCTGAATTACAGAATCAGAAAATAGAAATAATGCAGCTATTGGGAAAAAGTACAATGAGAATTGTGAAATTCAACAAGGAACATAAAGAGAGTACGTTTGATTTGAAAGTCCTGAACAAAAAACTGCTTAAAAAATAGACTTGTCTGTATGATTATCACAATACAAGTACATTTTATATACACAAATAGCTTTATTTAGAAAATAATCATTATATTTGCATTGTATAATGACAAGCCTAAAGAGCTGATTAACGGAAATATCCGCTAATTGGCTCTTTTTTTTGTTCACGACACAAACTCAAGATAACGCATGGCAAGGCTGTATAGTATTTATTTTCAGAAGAATAAATCGGGAAGTCCGGTATTGGATACCTACACTGAATGGTCCATAGTATGCAAGGACTTCCCGTTTATGCCTTATGGAGAGAGCAAGGATTTGCCTGCGAGAGAGTGGGCAGACGAAGACGGAGAAGACACATTTTTCCCGGAAGAGATAAAACTGAAGGCATACGACATTGATGTGGAATTTGCATACAAGGGGGAAATGGGCACGGCAAACAGCAAGATTGAAGCGTTTCTGGACTATCTGACCGGAAAAGGGAATACCGGCACTTGTCTGAAAGTGTATGACACATATACTAAAATAGGCAGACAAGGTGTGTATTACAAGTCCATCGACCCGGATTTGTTCGTAAGAAAATCAGATGAAGGCGATGTCATTACGTTCAAAATCACATTCCGGGTTACCGACCCCAGAACATCAATAACACTAACAGCACAGTAATGGACAGCTTCATTGTATATAGCCAAGACGGGAAGACCGAAAGATGTATTCTCAATCAACTGGAATACAATGGAGAGTTCATGGGGGCATGCTCCGTCACTTTTTCCATATCCTCCCCTACCCCGATAGAATTTCAAATAGGAGATTATCTGATTTACCGGGAAGAGCGTTTTGAGCTGAACTACATTCCGACAGAATTAAAGAAGTCAAGTAAGGGAACAAACGGGGAATCCTTCAATTACCAAGATGTGCAGTTCAACTCGTTGTCCGACGAACTGGTAAGATGCAGCTTTCTTGATTATGTGGTTGGGGACAATTTAATCCATTATTCATCTTTGCCGGTCTTTAGCTTCTATGCGGAAAGTATAAATGCGCTGGCCGAAAGGATACAAGTAAATCTTGACCGGATATACAAGGGTGAAAAGAAATGGACTGTTACAGTTCATCCGGAATATGTCAATGTCAGCAACAAAAACATTACGGTAGACAATATCAGTGTATGGGACGCTTTGGCTCTTGCAAATAGCGAGTTCAAAGCTAACTTCACCATCAAAGGACGGACCATAACAATTGGAACTGCCGGAATCGCAATAGGGAAACTTTTCAGCTACGGGAAGGGTAACGGGCTGTACAGTATCCAGAAAACGACAGAAGAAGACCAAGGCATCATTACCCGGCTGCGTGCTTACGGAAGCACAAGGAACATGCCTAACCGGTATTACAACAAACTGTCAGGCAGTTCATCTTCGAACTACTTGCCGAACAACATGGCGGTGGAAAATCTTATGCTGCCAGATTTTCCCAAGACTACTCTTGACCCTTATATAGACAGCCCCAATATCTCCACATTAGGGATAAGGGAAGGAAGTGTTTATTTTGACGGTTCTGGAGATTTGGAAGAGATATATCCTTCAATGGAAGGAATTACCGCCGACCAACTAAGAGCGGCAGGCATAAGCATATCGCTTGATGAGGGGGACAATGGAAATCTTGACGAAGTTGCCGACGCAGAACAACTGACAGATGACGGGACGATGGATGATATAGAAGAAGGCGAGAATATCCCTGCTTTTACTATCACGCTAAAGGATATTGGTTTTGATATAAATGACTACTTGACTTCCGAGGCTGCTACCATATCAATGAAAAGCGGTATGTGCGGAGGAAGGGAATTTGAAATAGCCCAATGCGAAAAAGTAGGCAATAAGTATGTGTTGACATGCAACCGCTCCTATGATGAAAGTTTAAAACTATACTTCCCGTACAAAGGATACAATATCAGCCCGGGAGACGAGTTTGTCCTTCTCAATATCGACATGCCGAATGTATATATCCAGGCAGCCTCACAGAGACTATTGACTGCTGCTAAGGACTATCTTGCCAAAAATGATTTTGTTCGCTACTCTTACGAGCCTAAGGTGGATGACATTTTCATGGCACGGCAGCACGAAGAAGCTACCTCAAGGGGTGAAAAAAGCATTCACGACACTCTGAAAGAAGGGGATTTAATGCTATTTGAAGATAAGGACTTAAATATAAACGGGAGCGTAATAATCCAGAGTTTGACTATTAACGAGGGTAAAAGCTCCATCCCTAGCTATGAGATAATACTTCGTAATGACAAGACTGTCGGTACGCTTGAAAAAATACAGAACCAAATAGATTCACTTTCTAGCGGACAAGGCAGAGGCGGCTTTACAACTCAACAAATAGAGTCTATAATACGTGCCTTTGGAAATAAAATATTCCTCAGCAAGACCACCAACGACCGCACCCCCTTCAAGCTGGAAGTCGGCGACAAGCTGACCGCGGAGAAGGGATTGCAGATAAGCAAGAACTTCGTTTCCGGCATTATCGGAGGAAGCGGCGGCTCCATCTATCTGGACGAGAACGGGAAAGTTGTTATCGAGACGGACAAGGCTGTATTCCGTGAGGAGCTTATTGTACCTCAGATTACCTTCAACTGCATAGACGTTATATCGGGTGACAAAGCCAATACGTTCGCCTACGGAACAATCAAGACTGTGGATACAGAGAACCGCATCGCCACCCTTGACCTTCTGGAAGGCCAATACGGTACGCTTCATGTGAGCGACATATGCCGTGGCGTATTCCATAACATAGGTGGGGGGAACACCGAAAAGGATACGATTGGTGCAAACGGGTTCATCGAATATTCCGGATACGCAACGTCCTATTTCACCCCGACGAGAATATTGGAGAACGAAGTGGGAAACATGAAGTTCGAGTATGAGCTTCAGGTTGGTACGTCCGTTCATCCGATGCCGGGCATGAACTTCTTCGCATACGGCAATTTCGAAGACAAGGACCGCCAGGCTATCACCTACGAAAACCGTTACTATACACGCCGTCTGGCTCACGTCAACACTTGGGTGATAGACCCCGAGGTTAACGTCATGATGCAGACCGGTGACCTTAGTGGCCTTTCCATAGGGGGCATGGACTTCTCCGGTTATTCGTTCTACGGCAAGAATGTGTACATCTCCGGCACGATAGAGCGCCTGAAGCCCAACGGCACCCCAGCCAAGGACTTGAGCTATGAGGGCGTTTGGGAATCCGGCAGAAAGTATGACTATTACGACAGCGTGACCCATGACGGAAGCACATGGGCCTGCATGAACAAGAACGGTTCGTCAGCCGAGCCGGGCACGAACAATGACTGGCAGAAGATTGCCTCCAAGGGTGACCCCGGAGAATCGGCAGTGTTCGCAGACCTCACCAACGAGATGGATAACGTCGCCCTTACCAATGACGGCAAGGTTTATCAGGACACGTCGATAAGCACAGTTGTATGGATGAGCTACGGCAGTAAGAAGATGACCCTCACCGGAATAACATGCACGCTCCCTGCCAACGTCACCGAGACGCATGACGTTTCCACCGGAGAGATAACCTTCAGTGTCAAGCAGGGCGTGGCTCTGGACGGCAGGAACCCGATACCCGTCGCGTTGACAGCCACCTACAACGGAAAAGCCTACACCGGGCAGCTCACGTTCACCATGGCAGGTGTCAAGGGTGGCGCCGATGCCGTTCTGTACCGGCTTGTCCCGAGCGTGTCTGCCGTGATAAAGGATGCCAACGGTAATCTCAATGTAACATCCGTATCGTGTACACGGTTGAAGTCTTCGGTTTCCGGAGGCACGGCCGAGACCGGGACGGGCGAACTTAAATACTCCCTTGACGGTGGAGCCGAAGTCTCAATCGGGAACAATGCCGGAGTACCGGTATCAAGCTTCCAGAAGAGCATCAAGTTCATATTCTACGTGGACGGGAAGGAGGTCGATGTGGAGACGATACCTCTTGTTACGGACGGCAAGGACGGACAGAGCGTGTCTTCGCTCGGCAGATGGCATACCGGGCTTATCGTGCCCAAACTGGGAATCGTCACTATGGGAGGAAGCACCTTCTGCGCGAAGAAGGAGACCGCCAACCCACCGTTATGGACTACCACGACAAATGACGGCAGGCGCATTACCCAGACGCAGGACGGAGGAAGGACTTACGGCTATATTCTGTCCGGTGAATCAAATACGGAGGAATACGACCTGCTTGTCCAGAGCGGAAAGGACGGAAGCGACGGTACCGATTACGAAAGAGTGTTTATCCATACCACGGAGGAAAACCGCCCCTCCACCCCAGCGACCTCACAGACGGACGATTATATCCCTTCCGGCTGGCATGATGATCCTATTGGCGTTTCCGAATCCCTGCCTTTTGAATGGATAAGCGAGAGGAAGAAGAGAAACGGCATATGGAGTAATTTCAGCACACCTGCCCTCTGGGCTAAATATGGATTTGATGGCATTGATGGCGCAGAAGGTGTGGCTGGTACGAGTATTGTATGGAAAGGTGATTTCTCGTCTGCCCCTTCCTCTCCTCAGAACGGTTGGGCGTACAAGAATACGACCGACAAGAAGTCGTATGTATATCAAGACGGCCAGTGGTATCAAATGACCATTGACGGAATTGACGGAAAGAACGGAAAGGACGGACTGAGCATCGTATGGAAAGGCGACCTGCAGTCTCCACCTTCCAATCCTCAAATCAACTGGGCATATAGGGACACCAATAACGGTCGTGTATACATATGGAACGGGACAGCATGGTCGTTGATGGTCGTTGACGGCTCGGACGGTGCTGACGGTGCAGCCGGTTCGAACGGATTGAGCGTGTTCATAACTTACAATGACAGCACTTCCCAGCCTTCTGTTCCTACGGGAAACGGTACTACCGGAGGCTGGCATACGAATGCTACAAGTGGAGCTATATGGATGTCGCAGAAGGTTGCTTCATCCGCAAGTGATGGGACATGGGGCACGCCAATTAAAATCAAAGGCGATAAGGGCGAGAGCATAACAGCCATGGGCAGATGGTATACCGGGCTTATCGTGCCGAAGCAGGGTGTAGTTACCATGGGCGGCTCATCATACATAGCCAAGAAGGAGACGACCAATCCTCCACTGTGGACTGTTACAACAAGTTCCGGTCAGCGAATCAAGCAGACCCAGGACGGTGGAAAGACATACGGGTACATACTTTCCGGGGAGATGAATTCCGCGGAGTATGACTTGCTGGCTTCAAAGGGAGAAGACGGTATACCGGGTGCTACCGGGAAACCCGGAGCTGATGGCAAGCCTGGGGAAAAAGGAGAGCAGGGTATCCAAGGCTGCATCATCCGGCATTCCGAATGGGCTGTCGGAGTAGTTTATCGTAACGACGAAGCCCTGACAAGCGGCACACGTTATGTGGATATTGCCATGATAAGGAACAATGCCGCAATCGACGGATGGGATGTCTACAAATGCAACACTACCCATACAAGCTCGGAAAGCAACAAGCCGGGAGTGTCATCGTCCACATGGACCAAGTTAAGCGGTGTAGGTCCTATCTACACATCCCTCATCATCGCGAAGAATGGTAGCATTGACTTCTTCCAGGGAAATCAGTTCCTCATTAAGAAGGATGACGGTACGGTAACGGCCGGGCTGTCCGGTTCCATTGCTGGTAGCAAGGTGCGTATCTGGGCTGGAGCACACGAGCCTGACGACGCTCCGTTCCGGGTGCTGGAAAGTGGCAGGATGATAGCTACCGATGTCGATTTGACTGGAACTATCAATGCTATAAGCGGTACGTTCAGAAATGTCTCCTCTCCCAATGGGTCATTCAAGATAAAGGAGAATGGGGATGTGGAATTGGTCGGTAAGATTTCCACTTCGTTGAATGGCACTCGCATTGAACTGGACCCAAGTTCCAACAGCATCAAGATGTATAACCAAGATAATAATGAAGTAGGGAATATATCTTTCATTACCGAATCTATCGGAGGGGTTACTAATTATTACCCTCGATTAATGCTCAGAAGGTATTCTGGAAATAAAGAGGTCGGGAGACTTGATATGTCAGGTACATCCGTGAATGGTTATTCAACGGTTGGAACCGACGCACTAAGCTTTACATTGGGACCTATCGGGTTAGTTTTCTCTGTTAACGGGCAAGTAACTAATTCATATCCAAACAAATAATTGATTATGAAGAAGATTAATTTTGAAAGATTCGAGATTTACACGAATGTGACCATGCAGAACTGCATAACAAGGGACATTCGGGAGGATTTTGCCGATACAATCATGCAGAACCTCAATAGGGCGCGTGGATATGCGCTTATGATGAAGGTGTTCCAAAGCAATGGAGAGACGGAGTTCTCTGACGAGGAAATAGCTCTGATTAAATTCATTGCGGACAATTACGGAAACATCTCCTTGTCAATGTCCATAGGCAAAAATATAAAAGATTTGAATGATAATGAAACAAGAAAGGAGGAACAACAATGATTTTGCAGGCAGACGGAGGGCACTACCTTACACAGAGTGAGGATGTGCCCATAGATGAAAGGGTGTTCGGGAGTACCGCGTATATCAGCGACCCTTCGGAGGCTTCTAAATATCGCCAGGTATCTGAAGCCGAAAAGGAACGCATGCTCAATGCCGGAACGATATTGGACCCGTCCGACTTGTCGGATGAGTATCTGGACAAGGTGGACACGTTACATGAGATTATTAAGGAGAACATCAACACCGCAGGCTTGACAGTTGAGCAGAGCCTTAAGCATAAGGAGTATTTCCCCAAGTGGGATGACCTAATTGGCAAGACTAAGCCAATCGGATTCATGTTCTCCTACAAAGACACTTTGTATGAGGTAATTCAAGAGCATGAATTTGCCGAACAGTGGGTACCGGGTATAGGAACAGAATCCCTCTACAAGGTTGCCCAGATTGAAGCCTCCGGCACGAAGGAGGACCCGATAGCGTGGAAGCAGGGAATGGAGCTGTTCAACGGCAAGTATTACACCGACAAGGATGTGCTTTACTTGTGCATCCGTGACAGCGGTATGGGCTTGTCGTTTGACCTTGCCGACCTGGTGTCCGGTGGTTTTGTGGAAGTGGTCGAGGAAGTGGTCGAGGAATCTTCCGAAGGCACTGTTCTATAACAAGGAAACTTGTTCTTTTTTCGGCCTTCCCGATGCCGTTAATTCGGGAATTTATTTAAACAAAAACGAGTTAATTATTTAAATGTTAAATTAGGGTATCATGTTTTTAAAGCGGATGCCCCTTAAATGTAAGATTATGGCAGAGAAGCAAGATATAGCGATGAACCAGTTCCAAGTGGTGACGGATGTAGAATACATCTATGTAGAAACAGCGAATGGCAGCCAGGGGAAGATTAAGAAGAGCGATTTGCTTTCCTCTGTTCTAAGTGGAAATTTAAACTATCCGAATGGAGATATTAATGAATTAAAAAACAATGGGATATATTATGTCGGTAGTAACCCTACTGCTAAAGCTGTAGGGATAACGTTTCTGGGAGTATTTGCCGCACCGCCATCAGTTATGCAAATAGGATATGATAGCAATTATGAAGAAGACTCTGCTGCTATTGCTTTGAAAGTACGATTTGTATTGAGGGGGAATGATGCTTCTTATTCTACCTGGTCTAAATGGAGGTCAATTTCACTTACCTAATTTGGTGGTATAATTTGCCTCTTTCATTTCTTATCCAATCTCTTACCCGTTCCGGCCATATCGGTCAGAACGGGTAATAAATATTATTATCAGATTAGGTAAGAGTTATTGACTTCCATTCGGTCCAATTGTCCCAATTTCCCGTATTATATACTTGTGAACGAGTATATAACTCCCCAGTTCGTGAATTTATTAGAATTTGGGAAGCCATATCTGTTTCCATGTAATGCAACAATAACCCAGTTACTCTTTCTGGCGAATTCAACGCATTAGCAGAATAATATATTCCATTTTCCGAAATAGTATTAAGGTCTTTATCTTCTCTCAGAAGTCCTTTATATGCAAAAACTCTTGCGAATAAATCACTCTTCTTAATCTTCCCCTGGCTGCCATTCGCTGTTTCTACATAGATGTATTCTACATCCGTCACCACTTGGAACTGGTTCATCGCTATATCTTGCTTCTCTGCCATAATCTATTACATTTAAGGGGCAGAAGATAAGGCAGAAAAAGTAGAATGAATAAATTGCTTTATTATAGGTAATTTATATTTGCCTCCAATTAGTATAAAGGATGGCATCCCCATTGCTATAGCCTTCTCTGATATACGTGAGCCTTCCGCTTACCATCTGAAAGATAAATTGGCTACCACTGGTATCTCCTTTAGATGAACGCTGCACATGAATACAAACACCATATTCTATCGGTGAATTTTCTGTCTTTCCTATATAAACAACACTTAAACCTTCATTTAAAACCTTGTATGCTTCATTCAAATCGTTTAAAGATGTGATTCCAATTCCCTTAATAGACAGTAATGCACTTAATGAGGGAAGCTCCATCTTAGCTTGCCCACTATCTGTTTTTTCCCCATACACATACTTCATACTTGTGACTACCGGAAACTGGTTCATTGCTATATCCTGCTTCTCTGCCATATCTTCCTTACATTTAAGGGGCAAAGAGTATGGCAAAAAGTACAGAGTAAAAAAGCAATGAACTATTCAGTAAAAGATATTTTCTTCCATGTCAGTTGAACCTCTTCTCCTACTGGAACAGATATGTCTGATGAATAACCAATATTAACCCCATTTTCGCTAAATTCATATACAAACCTTTTAAGAATAATGTTGGTCGTTGAAACCCATTTGTCCCCTTTAATATTTCTTATCCCTTTTAAAATACAAACATTCCCAGTACTATATCTAGTCCCAAGTGCTGACATGATACCTCTTGAATATTTCCCAGCAATCCATAGACTCCCATTTGTGGCTTCATCATCACCAATCGTTAAGACTCTGAATGACGAACTTAGCAACTCTATTAAATCGCTCTTCTTTATTTTCCCCTGGCTACCATCGGCCAGTTCTACATATACATACGGTGCATCAGTGACTATCTGGAACTGATTCATTGCTATATCATCACCTGCCATACTTAATACATTTAAGGGGCAAGAACTATGGCGAGAAAAAAACATGAAACAAGTTGGGGCTACAATTAAACAATGATTTTTACTTTAGATATAGCTAATCCTTTTAAGATACAAGGCTACCATATCGTTACTGTTGTTTTTAAGGAAGAAATTGCCATTGGTCATTTTTCGACCGAAAACAATAGATTTAGTCCCATCTGCATAATCACAATAAAGGTTTCTACCAGCATCTGACACAAAACCATTTAAATAAGAACCGCAAGCGAATATAGCAGTTGTTGCATTGTTGGGAGATGCAACTAAATACATTCCGCTTCCCAAGTTACCAAGGTCTTTTTCTTCGCCTGCCGCCAACGTGAAGCTATAGGTATATATTCCCATTGCGTTCATTACTTCTGTCAATGTCGGACTGATGCTATTGCCATTTGCGTCTAGTCCACGCAGCCGTGCCGGAGTACCACCACTCATTGCATTCTCTCTAATATCATCTGCCATAATATTCTCACATTTAAGGGGCATCACCTATACACCACTTCCACCCCCATTCTCTTCAAGTGTGCATCCAGTGTTTTTATATTACAATTAAAGTATCGGGAGATAAAGACCTTGCTTTTCCCTTGCTTTAGCAATTTTATGATTTCTTTTTCGTGGGGGAAAAGCAAATGATGATGGTGCCGAATAGACTTGAGATTCTCCTTGTTCTCCTCAAGTATGGCAGGCTTGTCTACATCAACAACAATGCCTTTTTCTCGAAGTGTGTCAGCTTCCATCAATTGGTGGCGATATTGGTAAGCGGCTGCTTGGTATTCCACATGTGGTGCGCGGTCGGTTTGGATTCTTTTCTTGATGATGACTTTTCGCTTCTTTCTTTTTTGAGGAACGATTCTTTTTTCTGTGGGGATGTCCTTGGGCTTTCGTGGACGCGGAGTATAGTTCCTAACTATCAGTCCTTCTCTTTCGAGATGCTTGTCAAGGGTGCTGTACTGGCACTTGACTTTCCGGCAGATGGCTGCTTTGCTGTATCCATATTCGACCATAGTGCGTATAAGTTCTTTGTGTTTGTCGAGCTTGTGCCAGGAGTTTGTCCCTCCGGTTTTCCTTCCGAGTTTCATTCCAAGCGATTTTTTCCTTGCCAACGCTTCTTTCGTGCGTTGTGAGATAAGGCTGCGTTCTATTTCACTCGCCAACGAGAACGCAAATGCAATTACGTGGCTCTGTAGGTTGTCGCAAAGTTCAAAGCCTTCCTTGACGGTAATTACTCGGATTTTCTTTTTCATAAGGCTGTCGAGAATGGACATAACCTCCAGCAACCGCCTGCCCAGTCTGGATATTTCCGAGGCTATAAGGGTGTCGTCCTTCTTCATCTTCTTTAGCAGTGTCCCGAGCTTTCTCTTGTCCACATCTTTCATCCCGCTTATCGTCTCCTCGATGTATTGGTCTACATCTATCTGCCTTTTCCTGCAATAATTCTCTATCTCGAACCGCTGGTTTTCTACTGTTTGCTTGTCTGTGCTTACCCTAATGTATGCGTAAATCATTTTTTGTTATAAAGATAGCGATTTTGCCGAAAAAACGAACCTTTTACAAAAGGTTCGTTCTGCGTCCATTGAAAGCTTCCTAATCTGTCCTTATAAGGTTAGCTTTGCATGTGAAAAAAGTTTGGATTAGTATGGTGTTTGACAGAATATTAGTATATTTGCAGTACCCGTATGAAGATGTACGGCACCGTAACTATGCACTTGGAATATCCGACATATATCAAAGCCTCTGAGCTGATGTTTTTTGCATCCGGCTCGGGGGCTTTTGTCGTTTTTGACAGACAAAATTTTGGTTAGTTTGAAAAGTTAACATTAAAGTAGGTAATATGACAGATTTAGTTTTTAAAGGTCAGAATGACCAAGTTTTAACCAATAGCCTTTTGGTGGCTGAGAAGTTCGGAAAAAGACATGCCGATGTAATAAGAAGCATTGACAATATTCTTAATACAGAGGACGAATCACTCAACGCAAAAATGCGTTTAGCTTTTGTATCAACGACTTACGAAGATGCGACCGGAAAAAGTAATCCGGCTTATATCATGAATCAAAAAGGTTTCTCTATTTTGGTAATGGGGTGGAATGGCATAAAGGCTTTGAAATTCAAGAATGAGTTTTATGACGCTTTTGAAGCAATGGAGCGAGCATTGAAAGGAATTACAACTCCTCAAACATATGCGGAAGCGTTACGCCGGCTTGCGGATGAAGTGGAGGAGAAAGAAAGAACAAAGGCTCTTCTTGAACAGAAGACCGAGCAGCTTGATGAATCCAAGGAGTGGTACAGTATCAAGCGTTGGGCGAAGGAGCATAATATGAACTGGCGTTCCATCAACTGGCGAAAGATGAAAGCGCTGTCCTATGGACTGGGATATGAGATAAAGAAGATATTTGACGCCAACTACGGACGGGTGAATATCTATCATGTCAATGTGTTTAAAACCTACTTCCAGTGAAAGACAATATAATAACCCAGAGCATCCCCGGAGGCTTCTCCGTAATAGCGAGCGGATTTATAATGGAATCCCTCGAACACATGATACCTTGGCTTATAGTCTCGTTTTCAGTAGTCGTGTGTGACTTGGCTTTCGGAATAAGGAAAAGTCTGCTTATGAAAGAAGAGGTGCGGTTTTCCAGTGCCATACGCAGGACGATGGGAAAGATGGTGACGTACTTCGCATTTGTATGTATGGTCGTTATGATAAACATCGCTTCTGGCAGCAAATGGAATATAGATGTGTATTCATGCCTGCTTGTTTGTTTCATTGAGTTCTGCTCGATTATCAGTAATATCCTTACGCCGAAAGGCTACAGCTTCAACATGCTAAAGGCGCTGGGGCTGTTCGGGAAAAAGATGCTTGATGTTGACAAGGAGGAGATGAGTGAAATAATAACTAAAGATAAGGAGGAAAACAAAAATGGCTGATGTGAATAAGCTTGCACCGTTCATTATCAAATGGGAGGGCGGTTTCGTGAATGAACCCGACGATTTGGGCGGTGCTACGAACATGGGGGTTACTATCGGAACCTATGAGGCATATTGCCGAAAGAAAGGATACCCCAAGCCTACAATTGAAAGATTGAAAAATCTCACTAAAGAGGAATGGACGGAAATTTTGAAAACTATGTACTGGGACAGATGGAAGGCAGATTTGATAACAAGCCAATCCGTGGCGAATATCCTTGTCGATTGGGTGTGGGCATCCGGTGCGCATGGCGTCAAAATTCCCCAAAGATTGCTTGGTGTGGCCGTGGATGGAATAGTAGGCCCCAAGACCATTGCGGCAGTGAATGCCAGGAACCCTCGTGAGTTGTTCGACATGATTAAGATTGCCCGGTTCGACTTCATCGAGGATATATGCAGGAAACGCCCGGCAAACAACAAGTTCAAACGGGGATGGATGAACCGCATTAACGATTTAAAGTTTGAGTCATGAAAAGGTTCATTGAACATATGCGTTTGTCGGAGTTCAGAAGGCTTTCTTTCTGGCTTGTTGTCGGCTTGTCCGCTATGCTGTGGAGCATATTGCTTTCATCGTGTGGAAACATAAGATATGTCCCGGTGGAAACGGTGCGTACAGACAGCGTGTATAATACCGTTTACCGGCGTGACAGCATATATATGCGTGACAGCGTATATGTACTTGACAAGGGGGATACCGTCTATCAATTCAGGTATAAATATCTGTTTGTGGATAAAGTCAAGCATGATACGCTTTATATCGAAAGGACAGACAGCATTCAGGTCCCTTATCCGGTTGAGAAGGAGTTGACCCGATGGCAGTCCTTCAAGCAGGAAGTGGGAGGTTTCGCTATTGCTACCATAGTAGTGGTACTACTGATAGTTTTTGGGAAAATGGTTTATAAACTTAAGAAAGGAGGCTGACATGACTTAGCGTTAATCATCCGGGCGAGTAGAAACGCCCATAGGAAAAAACTTATCGTAAAATGCGCTCTTTTCGGGGCTTAGAGTAAAAAGAAAGCCCCCAACGCTCAAATAATTATTGCCACATAAAAATTTGAAAAAGCATAAGATACCGCACGTTGGAGGCTTAATATCTTCAACACGGTATCTTGTGCTTTGTTCATGTATATATCAAGTTTTATGTGGCAGGGCAAAGATACGGATAAAAATCTGAAAAATCATGTGCAAGTCAGAAATCTTTGCCGAAACAATCAATCTCGTATCACAAGAAACCGAAATTCCGGCAGAACGTATCTTGTCTCCGGACAAGGACGCGGAAACGGTGGATGCCCGTTATCTCCTTGTATCTCTCCTTGCCGATAGGGGCATGTACCCTTCACAGATAGCAGTTCATATCCACAAGACCAAACGTGCGGTGAACTACATGATTTCCAATTTCCGTGAGCGCATGGAAGGTGGGAAAATGTTGAGAATATATTGGGAAAACATTAGGAAATCGTTGGGAAACAACTGATTTCCATACCGGTATTAAGTATATACTTTTGTAAACGGTCATATGACCGGAACTAATTGTATATATTATGAGCGAAACAAAGACTTATGTGTTCCCGGAAAGCGGGAACAATGGTGGCGGCGGCATGATGGCAATGCTTGCACCGCTTCTGCAACAGAAGGGCATAGACCCGAATTTGCTTGTAGCCATGAACGGTCGCAACAACAGTGGTTTTGGCGGGGAGGGTTCATGGTTCATCTGGGTAATCTTCTTGTTCTTCCTCATGGGTTGGGGCAACAACGGATGGGGTAACGGTGGATTCGGTGGCGGCAACGGAGCGGCAGGAATCCCCAATCTGATTAACAATGACGCAGGAAGGGAATTGCTTATGAGTGCTATCCAAGGGAACGGCCAGGCCATCAACAATCTGGCCACAAATCTGAACTGTTCAATCGGTCAGGTCCAGAGTGCCATCAATGGCGTAATGTCACAAGTCCAGCAAGTGGGCAACCAGGTGGGACAGAGTTCAATGCAGATTATCAATGCCATCCAACAAGGCAACTGCAGCATTGCCCAGCAAATTGCTTCTTGTTGCTGCGAAAACCGCTTGGCTATTTGCCAACAGACTAACACATTGCAGAATGCAATTAACGGTGTTGCTACCGGGCAGGAGAGAGGCTTTGCATCCGTGGCTTACGAAACTCAACGTCAAACCTGTGATTTGCAGAATTCCATCAAGGACAGCACACAGCAGATTCTTGCCGGACAGCGTGCTGCCGAGATGCGTGAGATGCAGAACAAGATTGACAAGCTTCGTGAAGAGAACAGCGCCTACAAGAGTTCAGCGATGACTTCCCAAATTGTGGGCCAGGCTACCGCGCCTCTTGGAGCGGCCCTTACAGATTTGAGCGCACGTCTTGCAAAGATTGAATGCAAGCAGCCGGAGACTGTGACAGTGCCTTACAGCCCTATTGCAGCGGTCCCCAATTGTGTCGCATACCAATACGGCTTGTACGGCGGTTTCAATCCTTACGCTGCCGGTAATGGTTTCTGGGGTTAATTGAGGAAGGAGGCTATTATGGCAGTATATCCTTTCCAATTTGTTAATCGCAGGGGTTCTGCGGCTATATCAACCTCGGGTGTGACGGTCAATACTGCTAATGTGGTGTTTTCCTTTCCCAACCATGCCTTTGTAAACGCGTGGTACAGAGGGACGATATATGTCGACATCGCCCAAGCGGTACCTGCCGGAACAACCGGCACGCTTCCCGTTCTGTTCGAGACCAATGGTGCCACCCAGGCGGTCACCAAATATAACGGAGAGGCGTTGACCGCGGCAGACATTCCCGGTACCGGAGTGTATGAATTCTGGTTTGACCGTGCAGCCAACACGTTGCAGATTATGACCGGAGTGGTTTAAAAACAACAACGGGCGGGAGCAATCCCGCTCCTTAAAGAGTTAATTGATTATGCCTTTTCAGAATTTAAGAGTAAACAGCGAGTTCTTTGTCCTTCATAAGGACGGTACTCCGTATATTGAGGTCGGTTCCGTTGTCGGTGTGTCAAATCCCGTCCCGGAGTTCATGCAACAACCCATCCCTTATGGCCAGCCCCCGAAAATGGTGGTTGACATAACAATCAAGGTCGGAGAGCAGACAGTCACTTTCCAGAAGATACCGGCAATGTCGGACATCGCCGACGCGAATTTTCCCGGAGGCGGCAACATGGTCATATCCGGTTCAAGGGAATCCATGAATGCGGAAGTGGCTGCCATGCGAAACCGTTCTTCCGAGATATTGGGAAGCGTGGACCATCACCGCTCGGTCATGGAGTCATGCGACAAGATGCTTCAGGTGCTTAACCCGGAGTTTGCGGAACGTCAGCGCCAGGATGCGGAGAACAAGGCTCTCCGTCAGGAATTGAGTGAGTTGAAGGCAATGATGGCTGATTTCTTCAAGTCTTCTGAAAAGGCGTCTGGTAGTAACAATTCTAAAAAGCAATAGTATGATGATGATTGAAATTTCCGAAAGCAAGGTCGAGAAAATGTCCGACTATGCGGAAAAGATGCTTCGCTACGGCGGCAAGCTCATGCAGTGCATAGAGGAGCTTTCCGAAGGCGAGGGTATGGGCGAACGCCGGGATGATGACCGTTATTATGACGAAGAACGTTATTATGACGAGGAAAGCATGGGTGAACGCGGTGGCTATGGCCGTGGAGGCAGCGGCATGGGACAAAGACGTGGAGTTCGTGGAACCGGGCGTTATTCCCGTTACCGTTAAGTGTAACTTTGGGGAGTGGCATTTGCGGCTCCCCTACAATAATTGATATGTCATGAGATACAGAGAACCGTTGGATATAAGAGATAAAAGACCAGAAGAAATGGAGGCGTATCTGAGCAACTTCGGATGGCACTTCAATAAGAAGATGTGCGATTTTGCCGTTTCTTTAATGAAAAAGATAAATCCTGCTACCGGTAAAAAAGAACGGATAGAACCTATTTCAAAAGAGAAGGTAGAAGAACTTCTTACAAAATATGGCATGAAATTGGACAACAATTCACTTTACGATTTTGTGTACGTGGCCAATATGGGGAAAGCGGATTTTTTTAAATCTTCTATTCCGGACGAGCAACATCTTGCCGTATATGTCAAGGATGTGATTGATGATCCGGATGCTCCGGACGGCACCACAATGCGACGGTGGTACGCAACCATGATTGCTGCCGGTGAACCTATAGAATGGGATGAAATGATATAATCCATGATACGTCAGAGATTCGTTATAGAGAAGTACCATTGGAATGTTTCCGTATATTATGCCGTTGACTCATACTATATTGACGAGATAATCGACAACATGTATTCCATCGGATGTGACGGGGAAATGCTCCGCACAGCCTATGACAACATGAGCTCCGGGAAAATGAATACCGGAGTTACATATTCCAATTTTCGGGATAGGAAAACGGTGATGGTTATAGCCATAACCTCCTCCGCAAAGGAGTTTGAGAAGTCCTGGCGTCATGAGTGCGGTCATCTGGCTACCCATATCTGCCAGGCGCTTGACATGACTCCGTATGGAGAAGAAATCCAGTATATCGGGGATGATATAGTAGAAAAGACGTGGGAGTATGCCCACCCGTTGCTGTGTGAGTGCAACTGCTGCAAGCATAAGGTGAGGGAAATGCTGTAGTATCCTCTTCGTAATCGTTCTTTGACTTGTTGGAATTACCGCTGAAATGCGATTTTTAGACTAAATAACGCCTAAAAACGATAAAAAGAGATGTGATATGATGCAAATTCAGCAGAAAATGCCATATTTGCACCGTTAAACGATTTGCGCAATGGTATTAAAAAGTACAGACTATGCCCGACTGATTCAGTATGCAGCCCAAAAACTGCATATGGTACGTTTGAACAAGACCCAAATCAATAAAATTTTGTTCTATGTGTATGGTGTGTACTATGCGGAGACTGACCGATTATTGTTTGAGGACGATTCTCCCAAGGCATGGCCTTATGGTCCGGTATTCCCGATTGTGAATAAAAAGATAAATCCTGATGAAATTGTCACTTCCTTTCCTAAAGATGTGTTGTGCGAATTTAACAAGCATTCTAAGGCACTTGAATTGGTAAAGACCGCGGTTGACGCAATGTATAACATGAGTGCATTATCATTAACCCAATGGTCTCATCAGGAAGGTTCTCCTTGGTATGATACGCTTTACATAAAAAATAAAAATGGGGACATTGCCGGGCAAAACAAATGGAATACTCCTATTTCAAAGGAACTGATTAAGGCCTATTTCCTAAAACCTCAAAATAGGATAAAACAATGAAAGGTCCAAATGATAACTCCAGTCTTTTTGATTCTATATTCGGAACCGGAAAACCCATTAAATGGTATCATTACTTAATCCATTTAGGGCATTATATTCCATATTGGATTAAATTTTTCTTTTCAGAGCCATTCAAGGAGAAAAAGAAGGACCTTAATATTCTCGATACAGTCCAGTCCTTGTTGGAATCAGAAACAACGGACGGAAATATCAAGAAGAGTAAGGAGCTGATTCATTTACATCGCATAGTTGAAAACACGAAAGCAAGAAGGAGACTTGAAAAGTGGTCTTTGAGGGTAATTGCTGTATATCTTTTTATAGTGCTGTGTATTGTATTGGCAAGCTATGTGTCGATACCGGCAGTCAACCCGTATTTTAGTATAAGCATTCCGAATCCTATAATGATAACCATTCTTTCTACCACAACCGTTAATATAATCGGTCTCGGATTGATTGTTTTAAGGGGGCATTTCTTGGCAAATGACAAATCAAATGAAGTAAATGAAAACCATGGGTAGAAGATACATATTATATCCTTGCCACACGTTTGCCCTTCAATGATTGTGGGTATGCCCAACGCAAGGATGTTTATCCTCAATTGAGATTTCAAGGCGGTGATTCCAAAGTTTCACCGCCTTTTTTGTGTCCGGGCGGTATCCAAATTCGGACATTCAAATGTATAGTCTTATGAGAAAGAAACAGATTAGAAAGGCATTGAAGAGCGAAACTCCAGCCAACAGCATGTACGCTCTTATCCCGAAGAATAGGCGTGAGGCTTTCAGGCGTTTTGCCTCCTGCTTCGGTTTCACTGAAGATGACATAAAATCCATATTGGCTAATGAGAAGCGATGATTTGGACATATTGATTGCGCAGGCCGACGACCGTTACTATTCGGATTTCTGCCGGCTTCTGCTTGTCATGCTATGGAACGCATAGAGCGTATTCTTGACTGGCTGGTGCCTATCGCTGTAATAGTGAGGGTGATATTGTTGTGTATGTATGCGTGAACTTGATAGGTCCTTGAGCTAATCTATCCTTTGTCTCTCAACCCGTACTTCCTTATGTAAGTGCTTATGGTGGAAGCCGCCACGCCCATCTCATAGGAAATGTCCTTGGACTTCATCCCGTCGTTTACCATCCTCCTCAGCTTGTCCATGTCCACAAGTCTTGATGCGTGTCCTTTTACTTCGATAGCAGGGGCAAGACCCAACGTCTTGCGCTTTTTTGCGGCATATTCGGGAGTGCATTTGTCTCTGGTCACGTATATTACGGTACGGTGGTCTATGCGTAAGGGATATTTCCCCTTTTCCGTTTCTCTGTGCATCTCCGCGAGGCGTTCAGCGTCCCCGTTTACCGTTGTGTCAATCTTCTTGTATTTGTCATCAATAGGTGCATGGAGCTTTTTCAGTCTGTCTACTTTTCTCATGATTTCAATATATTATTCCAATCTTGTGATACCATTTGTCCGCGTGGCTGAACCATCCGAGAATGAACGGTTTGCCGAAGATGGTTACTTTGTATAGTTTACTCATAATTCTATATGTAAATGATAAGTATTAATAATGGCAAACAAATAAATAGCCACAGTGATGATACTATCTATACACACAGCCCAACTGCCGAGGCGTTGAAATCTCGACAAAGACAAAGCCATTACCGCCAGGAATAAAACCCACTGGCTTGTCATTAGTCCAGCCATTAATGTTATCCATCCGAAAATATCCAAAATACTCATTAGAAGAAGCATAGGGTGCTCTTTTAAATATGCCTTTACCTTTTCCTTGGGAAGATGTCTATATTCGCATGTGCGGGAATATACTTTCTTACAGTTTAAGGCTTTCATAATTTCATATAAAGCCAAAAATCCTACAAATAAAAAGAATAGATGTTTCATTACTTACCTTATTTCAATTGCTTGATACTCATGAATAATTCGGCTTTTGTTCCGGATTCTGGCTATGCCTGCTAAAACGTCCCTGCCAGCATTCATGAGGAACACGTTGCATGAAGGTATGGCGCATACCCAAATCCTCCCATTCCTCGCAATACTTCTCCAATATATCCGACATCTCGTCAAGCATACGGACATAGGCTTTATTGGCTTCAAGACCATGCTCTATAATCGGGATTGCCTTCTTCCATTCTTCATCCGTAAGCAGATTGAGGGACAAGGAAACACGGACAGCGGCTATAATTTCATCTGTAGTCCAAAAGTCGTTACCGTCCTTGACGAAATGATTTATTACTTCGTAGTCAAAGTCTTTTTTCAGCCTGCTCTTGAATGCCGCAATGTTATGCTCTCTGAAGCCAGAACTGTATGTTGTATAGATAAGCCTTCGTTCGTAATATTCTGTTTCCGGGTAGTCTTCAAGCCTTTTCCCTAATAATATTATCTCCATTGTATTTACCATTCCGTCTTTAACTAATATCTCTCCATCATCCCCATATTCATAGCAATCCGGGCAATAGTGCTTGTCATCCGCTGGGTCGTAATACCATCCGCTTTCATTGGCTACTTCGGCAACGGTTTCCATATCCTCATGCCACATATCTTCATTGGCTAAATCCCCACATACATCACACTGGATGTTATGGAAATATTTCTTTACTCTCATGGCTATTGCTGTTTTATCAATTCTGGGCTATCGTAAATATTACTAACGACTGTCATAGCATGCCATTCGCCTAAAGGTCTCATGCCGACTTTTTTTTCAAAATCGAATTGTAATGCGAATGTAGCAAGTTCTTTGTTCCACAATACAAGAGCTATATGTTGCTCACACATAAGTATGTCTCCTTCATAGATTTCTTTACCGCTCTTGTCGCACAAGCCGGTGAACTGCCCGACGGTTTCAGCCCATACGTCGTAACAGCAGCCGTCTTCCGGAGAATATATCCTCGCCTTGTCCGTAAAGATAATCCCGTTTTCGTCCCTTCCGGCAGTATAGAAAAAAGAGAGAAATCCATATACCCATTTCCCCGTATCAATACCTTTACCTCTGAATTTTATTTCACGCTTCATAATCACTATATTTTATTCATGGTTATTCCTTTTCAACAACTCAATGTTTCTTTATGTAATCAACTAATTGAGGACCTAAGTCATGAAATCGACAAAGCCCACTAAACACAAGGCTTGCACTCATTCCGCTGTGACCTTGGTCTATGAACATTTGTAAGCAGTTCTTAAAACGCTCTTCTTTAGGCTTATCTGTATTGAGTTCGAATATAAGTTTCAACCAGCAATCGAGTTCAAACCCTTTATAGAGGTCGTTCAATCGTATAGGAACAATCTTATCCCAATATTCAAGATGTTTATCCGGAATAATGCCACGTGCTTTAGCCATATATTCTTTTATCAATTGCGGAATCTTAGCCTTGAACTCGGCTTCCCTTCGCAGGTATTCGTTATGTTCATCCTGCAAATCCTTGTCGAACTCAGCCTTCGTCTTTCTCGTGACCTTCAAATACATTTCATCAAGTGTTTCACTTGAATACAGTTCTTTATCATTAAATTTGCAGAAACAATCTTCACTAGTTTTCTGCTTGTATTTTTTCAACTGTTCGTATGCGTAGTCAATGTTTACACCTGGATACATTTCTATTTCTTTCATAAATTCACAGTTTCCTATTATTTAATTTGTTATACTCATCCTCAATACATTTATTGATTTTAGCGGCTTCCTCGTACCGTTCCTCTTCAATCAACTTACTTTTCAGCCATTGAAGCTGATTCATATAAATAACATCATCACGGTCTGAAACCCTACGGGTGTATTCCCTTATCTCATTCAGCTTGTCCTCCATGCGCCTATGCCATCTGCTTACCATGATTAGGACAAATCCTAATGCAATGGCATTGAATAAAGTGATGGAGACTTTAATTATCAGTTCCACGGTTTCCATAATAAATTTTAATCAATCAGTTCAAATTCGTAAACGAAGACATAAGGATTGCTCTTAAACGTACCCTTGCCAGAAACGCAATCTATTAAGGATGCAAAAGCTTCACGAGGGGTGCAATAAGGCTGAATGTCCCCTTTATAATAATAAGCATCCATAAAATGTGTATCTGCACTTCCGCATTGTCCTTTATAAATTCCTTCTTTCAAGCAATCTTTATCGGAGATGTCTTGCAATCTTTCGATTTTGATGTTGGTAATGCGGATATGGTGGGGCATAAGGTCAGCGCGGACAAACATTTTATTTTTCCAGCCGGGTGCGAATTTGGTTTTAGTATAAAATCCTATTCCGTCCTTATCATCAAGTGCGATTTCGGGATTCATCCCTAAACTTTCATAACTTTGCGCAATGGCAACAACTTCACCGACTTTGTATTTAGGAATATTCCAACCCGTAAAGTCTCCTTTGTCGTTTTTCCAACCAAAAGCATAATTTAATGGAGATACTATGTTCCCGTCATTATCGTAATCATTTGGTTCAAAAACGGGGAATACAATATCATAAGTTTCATTTGGTCTGTCATACTTGCAGACCCTTCTCGTCATAGTCTTCCGACCTTCCAACACAGCTTGGGTTAAGCTGTATTTATCATTAAACATTATTTTCTTAGCCATATCATATAAGTTTTAATACTTCTCAAAATTTGGAATTTGCAAATAGAACGAGTTTCGAGACATGGGAAGCCAAACTGTCGTTTCATTGTTACACGTATCCCAATTACCTTCTCCAAATTCATTATTTAATGCTTCCACTATCTTGTAAAATATATCTTTTACAAAACAAGTATTAAGCACCTTCTTGCCTTTAATGACGATTGTAGGTGTATAGAGTGAGATTTTATATTCACCGCCATTAACTATCGACCAGTTACCTTGCGCTACTGTAATATGCGGATTAGTTTCATTCTTGTACTCTTGCGATATGCTTATATAACAATTGAAATAATTAGAAATTAAATCTGATTTATAAACTTTTATTCCCGTTGCTTTTTCTAGAAGCTTTCTAAGTCTATAAGCATCATTTACAATAGGAGTCATTTTCATATAAGTTTTAACGCTTCTTGTATTCCTGCTTCAAGTGCTTCTTCGTAGGTGTCCCACAGACCGCCATCATTAGTCCCCCTGGAATCATCATCTTCCTGCCACGTTCCGTTATCGGCTTTCACTATAGCATAGCCGTACCCTACAGCACTTCGGTATATTTCGATATGCAGGTTCTTGGTTTCACGAAGCCACCTTTGGGCAATAGATTGAGTTGGAGCAGAGATAGAGTAAACGTCTGTATTATAATTCTGGGCATCGTAGCTTTCATCTATCTCATACTCAGGACCACTACCTCCTTTATACACCAATTCATAAAAGCTATTAACATCTTCTTTAAATCCTGCCGCCTTTAGTAGCTTCGCTGTCTCTAATGTCACAAGTTCTTCGGTCATAATTGTATAAATAATCTAAATGTTAAAACAATAGTCGTAATGATAAAGATTAATGCGAAATGTTTCCATATTTTTACAGTAGCCTCTAAACCGTGCTTCTGTTTGTCAAACTCACTTAAGGCATAATTCAAAGCCTCGTCTTTCAACCCCTTAAGCTTGTCATTCAAAGCCTCGGTTATATCGTCTGCGATAATATGCTTCACCCTTTCTGACACGGATTCCGGATACCCTCTTTCTTCATAATTTATTTCATTCAACAAACTATGATGGAATATATAGGGTATTCCGTTTACTTCATAGGAGAGCTTGATACCGCTTTCTTTGATGTATTTCAAAAACTTTTCCTCGACAATCTCGTTTATCCTTTCTTGGTTAAATTCTGACTGCTTCTTTATCTCATTAAAATATTCCTCGTCAACAATTACACAGTTGTTTTCGAGTTTCATTACATGTGCTTTCATAATTATTCTCCTTTCAGTTTCTTAAAAAATTTCATCGGCGACACCAAGGAACCCGACGAAATGTCTTTAAAAATTTTACTATCATCATTCACACCCAATGCAAGACAATACTCCTGCGGATTAACTTTTGCCAGTTCCTGGAGCATCTTCTCCCGATTTGCACCTGCGTAAAGAATCCCGGTATATTCCAAAGTAATAGAGCCGTGCATGTCTTTCATATCTGATAGCTTTAATATTTCTCTTCTTGACATTATTCAATCTCCTTTCAGTTTCTCTATTAGTGAATCAGCAAAACCAATACTCCATTCTGCCACTATATTTGAGTCAACACTCATTATCTGTTCATGTGGATTGCTACAAAATCCTTGCATTGCAGCCTTTGCCAGTTCATAACGCCTCTGTTCCCAGTCAATTACTAAATTCCCAACATTCAAAAAGTCAAGTTCGCATTCTCTGAAAACCATATTATCGCACACATATAGGTTATCTCCGTTATATAGCGCATTGATATTTATTCTCGGAGTTACATCTATTAAAACTCCGGTTTCTTTTATTCTTGCTTTCATACCTTATTGTATTTTTCGTCACATTCTTCACAATGTAGTTTATAGGCGTATGCCAATGCTTTTAGGGTAATGGGTTCAATGGTGAAATCGTACTGATTATCTCCATATACGATAGATACAGCTAAATCCCTATCTACAAAATTAATGTATGCTATTGCATCATTATCTCCTCTTATTTGAATCGTTTGGGTTTCCATATCAATCTCCTTTCTCTTTAATAACCATATCTCTAATACTACGTTGACCGAAAAAAGGATAAGTGATTGTTCCACCATAGAACTCAATGGTGTCGCCATCAATGGTTATTGCAGTGCCACTCTTCACATGATAAGATTTACTATCACAAGATGATAGTATCAGCATTAAACTGGCAAATAAAAGTATCTTCTTCATATTAATCTCCTTTCTCTTTCATTCGTTATTTTCTATAACAAGCCAATCATCTACTGCCATTAATTCTGGGTCTTCTCCAAACCTAATAATATCATCTTTATCTGCCAAATAACCCAAAGGGCATGTTGAAGCAAGACATTTTCCTTGGAATTTAATTCCAAAAGCTTCACGATTCTTATTCAAAATAAATCTTGCCTTTTTTAAAAACTTCTTGGCAAGCCTACGGTTGCATTTTATGTTTCTTTTAGTAAGTCTTATTGCCACAATTCTATAAGCTTTATGCCAGTCAATTATATCTCCGCTATAAATAAATTCTCCATCGTCACAATCCTTATGATTGCATCCATAACCACCATTTACTGATGTATCAGATGTAAAAAAGCCGCAACGTGAACATAGATTATCAATGTGAATTAGTCCTTCCATAAAATTTCTATTTTAATCGTTGTAACACATCTTTGTTCGCTTCGAGGATTTGGTCGAAGGATGGGATAAACATCCAGAAAAGAACGCTCCCATCATATGCTATTAAACTTTTATTCGTATAAAACTTACCTCCACAGTAAAACAAAATTCGATATTTATAGTCCTTACCTGCCACAAGCACCCAACACGAATATTCCGGTAAACGTTCTTCCACGCTTATCCACGGCGACTGCTTTGACAGCCATTCGACACCGGACTTAAAATCAACAATGCAGTACGGTTCACAATGATGTTGCCTATTTCTTTGGTCATTGGAATATTCCCTTGCTGCTGCTTCTACTGTCTGTTTCATAACTTATTCGGATTTGTTTTACAATAATGTTGATTCTCATTCATTTTTAAAATATCGTTCAAATGTTCGTCTAAAAGCAGATGCTTATTACTAAAATTACCCGACATTATACGAGGCTCAATATTTTCATCTCTCATAAATTTCTGTATTTCGTATATATGAAAAAGCAAACCTTCACAATCTACTGCGTAGTATTCAATACCATCGTCATTGTTGGCAGATACTTCATAACCAATCCATCCACCGTTACCCATATAAGTATTTATCTCAATATTACGGCAAAAGCCATAACTGATAAGTAATAGCCTTAGTACATCTTTCCCACTCATACGCATTTCGATTTATCAATTTGTCCTATACGCTGATTCTCAAATCCCTCTATCTGTGCGTCAGTAAGGTTGTTCAGCCATTCATCAGCATACTTTCTGTATTTGGCATGATTGCATTTATAAAATTCCAATCTAAGCCATTCAATAGTTATATCCTTTTGTTCCATAATCATCTGGTTATAGTAGTTCTTTTATTAAATAAAACCATAAGTATCAAGGCAAAGGCAACTTTCAATAACCGTTTTTTACCAACAATTACAATGTTGTCTTTGGTTATTCCACTATCAGTTGTTATGCTGTACCATTTACTATATGGTGGTAAGCACCTATAAATATGAATTTTAGAAAATGTATATTTCATAATTACCTCCTATGTGTTTTATGGTTCTTATTCCTCTTCCTGCGTTTCGCAATCTGCTTGTTTGTACATCTATCATCTTTTGGACGATATTTTCCGATTTTAGGTGTATCACATGGTTCTAAAATAGGAATATCTATATATGGATTATAAATCTCATAATAAGTATTTTCATTCCAAGAAATTTCGTTCTGCATATTTTACCCCTCTTTCTTTTTAAAACTTATATCAATTGACAACCTATCGGTAATTTCCTCCTTAATTATCTCCCTGCACAAATTCCTTATCATAGAGTAATCACCGTTTTTCTTTATTTCGTCGGAAACCATACATCTAATCCAATTTTCAACAGAAGCATCGTCTCCATAAGTATTATTAAAAACTCTTTTCACTTCTTCCTTAACAATAGGAATCATTATCTCCCTTATATCCTCTCTTGTCAACTTTAGTTCGTTGTGGATATAGTTCTTTACTTCTCTGTATCTATATTTACCCATAATCAACCTCCATTATTCATAAATCTATTCATCCAGTCTATAGCCTCTTCTATTGATTCAACGTATCTGTATTCTCTTGTTACACAACGTTGCATATATTCAAAACATATTCTTCCGTAATCGTCAAAATAGATGTTATACGCTCCGTAGTCATTTGCTCCAGTACATGGAATCCCAATCTCCAAAGCTTTTTGAACGTCTTCTGCATTGCAAGACATATAAGCATGAACTACATCACTACAATATACTCCTTCTAATCCTCTTAATTCTACTATTCGTTCCATATCATTACTTGTTTGTTTCTAAATATCCGTTCTCAATCACCCAGCACAGCATTTGATAGGCTGCACTCATAATATCCGGACTATACTGCGTACTTATAATGGTACGGGTATAGGAATCCATATACACGAAATACCACAAGTCGGCAGCCTTATATATATGCAGCATACATATATTGATGGAAGGTGGTAACTTCTGCATAATGTCCTGCAAAGTATAAGTAGGATATTCATGCTTCATATTAGGCTGACTTACAAAAAGGGAAGGTTCTTTTTCTACTTCATCCGTCCCATTAATGATAGAATCTGCTGTAGGTAAAAACTGATAGTGCATACTTGCATCACCCGTATCAAATCCAAGCTCCTGCAAGTGCTTCATCTTTCTAAGTAATGGAACTGGCTTTTGGGCACTATGTACTTTGGGTGTATCATTATCTCTTACCCAATCAAAACAATTGAATATCATCCTCCCGTCATTATTAAACTTTGGAAGTTTGTCACGGTATAAAAGAAGACCGTATTCACAATTACCGACTATTTTCATATTGGCTTTTAATACTTGTGCGGAGAAGTCTTTACGGAATACCAACGGAATGTATTTCATTAGCCCGTACTTCCGCCAAGTTCTATGAACATGAACTGTTGTTCGTATTCGCAGAATATTATCATGCAAGGGGATTTACCGGGCTTCTTCGGCTCTTTTATCAGCATATCGCTGCAAAAGTGCATAAACTCGGCTGGGCGAAATTCGTTTTCCGAATTGAAAAACTTTTTCCCGGCTAATTCACTTTCTCCGTTCTTGTTGTCACCATCTTTGTACCATGCAGGATTACTTGCATAGGCGTTTTTACCTAAATTGTAAGGTACATCCGCTATAATCAATTGCGCTTTAGGAAGTTGATAGCTACGAAAATTCTGAAAGCTATCTCTGTATAATTCTATGTCTTTCATCTTTTACTTTTGCTAAAACATTCGCATATTCTCCCATACCGGTCACACGCGCACACCCTATGGCCCTTGGCCTTGCATAGACAAGAGTTTTCTATGAAATCCATGGAGTATGAGCATTGGCGGCAACGGACGGGGGAGAGGGGTAATTTCTTCTTTGCCATTACTTACATAAACTGATATTGCTTACGCGATTTGCCGCTCTTTTCATTGCTTCTGCATCTCCGCTTTCCACAAGCTTCCTTTCACGTTCAAGATACTCGGCATAGGAAATTCTGTTGTTGCCACGTTCTTCTATCTCCTTTTGGCGTTGTATCCGGTATTGCTCACGCTCATAGCGTTCGATGTCGATACGGCGTTCCCTGATATAGTCAAGCATGGCACTTGTAATCTTCATCGGGTCTATAGCACCATAGAACCGTCCATATTTACCAGACTTAAACCGTGCAATAAAAAAGCATATCTCAGCCGCATTAAGGTAATAATACTCAGAAATAAATATTTCTGCCAACTCATTAAGCTGCTCCTTGGCAATCTTGGTAGATACCTCTGCAAAGTCATTAAGTGTGCCGAATTGGATTTTCAACCATTCCAAAGGGGTTTCATCTCCATAAGTCGAAGCCAATAGCCCTAATGTAGGTATGGAGGAATTCATGGCTAAATCAGAGTGGGTCGCCTTGCATCTGACAATTTTGAACTGCAAATCGGGATTGTAATCAAGAATGAATTGTGCTGGGTCAGGATATTTATTCAATAACGCCCTCTGCTTCAAGTTCTTTTCTTTTTTTTGCGGCAGCTTCTCTGACGGTTGTAGCGACTGCAAGAACTGAATCACGTTTTCGCTGCTCGCTATCCTGTTGATTTTTGCTAATTCTTTCTCCATTGTAATTGCCTTCTAAAATCTTAATGAAATTTGTCGGTCTGAATATCCAGTCGAAATCACAAGACCAGTTTTGGTTATTATGCCCCAAAAGAAATGCTGATTTGGAAACATTGTTGAAAACAGCCATGATAGCTTCTTTCCCATGTTCGGAAGCTCTTGCTTTTACGGCTTTCTTGCGTTTATCAGTCATTGTTGTCACCTTTGGGAGCTTTCCATCAAACATTCTGTTGAACGTATCCATAAGAGCATTATAATTTATCTTATCTCCCTCATTACTTTCCGGCGGTGCAGATTCCCCTTGGGGGGAATTATAGGGGGGACATTCTTCATTTGCATTTACATTTACATTTACATTATCATTATTAATTAGGTTATTGTTTGGTTCTTCTTTGGTTTGGTTTTGGCTATAGTTTGGTTTTTGTTTGGCTTCTTCTTGGTTGTTCTCCGGTTTTGGTCTACCGCCCTTTTTACCGTTCTCAAACCTCTGATTATTAATATCTATCTGTGATTTAGCCATAGCAAGCATCGCTTTCGCAATCGGCTTTAGTTGTTCAGTAGTTTCTCCATATAAGCCATACTCAATTATGGCTGTGAGAACGTCTCCCTGAACATCTCTCGGCAGATTCTTGATTGCTTCCCACCAGCTACTGTAAAAAACAAAACTATTTCTCATTGCGTTTCCTCCATTCTAAAAATTCTTCGTATCCGTGCCATGCTTGTTCATCTTTATTTTCATACATCTTTCAAATAGTCTGTTACCACTTCTATAAACTCGTCAAGCGACCGGACTATGACATATTTATACCCGTCCGCTGTGATTTTTGATTCCCACTCTTTCTGGGACTCACGCTGTATCCCTTTCCTTGTCTTTGTCTCAATCAATAAAGCACCATAACATCGATTGCTTTTTAATAGGATAAGGTCGGAAACTCCGGCTAATACTCCTTCATCCTTTAATCTTCTTCCGGTTGCAGCATCCCTTCTTCCACCATTGGGAATTGCGAAAAGATTATGGCGCATAGACGGATATTGTAGCCGGAACCAATTTATCATGGAGACTTGCAATTTGTGCTCTTCATCTTTGTGTTTCTTGCGGATGTTTGCTCCGCAATATTTGGATTTCATTTCTTCAAACGTCATGGTAGTTTTAATTTTATTTCATTGATAAGCTCTTCATTGGATATGCAATAGCCAACATTAACTACATCACACAAATGCCTCTTTAAATCGGTTGGATTATCAAATTCAATAGGCTGTTTTCCAAAAGGGGTAATGCAACATTCTTTCTTATATACCTTATGCCCTCGTTTTTCTATTTCTTGAATCAAATTTTCATCAGAGGCTAAATCCATAAAATCATCGAAGTAATCATCCAAATATACATCCACATCGGCTGTAACTGTAATATAATCCCTCTTTTTATTCATATATGCTTTATTTTAAGTTCAACATTCACCGGCTTGTCTTTCATCGTGGAGAAAGCGTCAAGCAGCTTCTCCTTGATTGCCTTCAAAGGCTTTGTCAGTATCTGGCTCTCGACTATTTCGAGAGGTATCTTCCTGCCGCTATACGTGATTAGGGACATAGAGGTGATTATGTAAGGTTTCATATTACTTATTAAAATCCCAATCCCACTCCCAATCCTTTTCACTTATTCCTTGCTCGCAATAAGCACTACCCATGTGACCTTCTATCTCTTGATACAGAGAACGAACCAACTCTTGCTCTCTTTTGTCAAGTTTAGACATTAGTCTATCCATGTCTTTTTGACTGAATAAGTAGTATGATTTTAACTTCTCATCAATAACCATTTTAGCACCATCCAATGTCCTTTCGGTATAAAGAATGCTACCTATCTTGAAATAAAATATCCCATCAGAATCAATGTATATTTTAACTTGTTTATATTCCCATTCCATGTTATTCTTTTTATTAAAAGCCCCGAAGCGTATTCTCCGGGGCACAACCATTATTTAAGACCCGTGCCATTTATGTGTGGCTCACATTTATGTGGAGAGCCCGGGCTCGAACCGGGACGAGTGGTGTTTTTGCGGTTATATGATTTTAAATTATTCTACCTAAGATGTCTCGCAGGTTGCCGGCTTGGTTATTAACGGTTATCCTGGAATTTTGCACCTCACATCTTGATTAACGTCTACCAATTCCGTCACTTCTCCATGTTCGCCTGCCATATCTTCACAGACCGAGCAGGCAGGTTGAACAAAAAGTTCACTATTCTTCTGTTTCATCTTCAACTATAATTGAAAGCTGACCGCAAGCGGCTCCGTTCTCAATCTCTGATTTTGTTGCTATTGCTACTGCGTAGTCATATCCCATTTTTTCAAGCTGTTCTTTAATCTCTTTCATGATTCTGTCAATTAAAATGTTTATACTAAATTAACTCCCTCGATAATTCCATTGCCGAGTTTGTTTTTCTCTGATATATTGTTTGGATTGATTGGGGACAACTTCACAAAGAAGTGCTTCTTATCAAAATACTTTTCCAGTTTATCCGCATCAAAGTCTGATTCATCTACCAATGTTAAGTTGATAGTGGTTTTCAAGTTACTTTCTGTTCTTATTTGCCCAAGTTCCTCAATAGACATTTTCTTCGGATAAGGAATAAGCCAGTCTCTCTTTTCTTCATCGAAACTATGCAAACTTATTTGCAATGTTACATTTCCCTTTACAAAAGAAAAATCACTACCTTTAATACCAATCGTAGAAACATAATGATGTGTATTCGGGTATATTTCAGTAATCCGCTCAATAGCTTCTTTTACGGCTTCTATATTTAAGAAAGGTTCACCCATACGAGTGTAGTTAATCTTAAATTCCTTTGAATCCTTCGGGCAGCATCCAGATTGCTTAATGGCAAATAAAACTTGGTCCACTATCTCGTCCGCAGTAAGATTGCGGTATTTCTTCATATTACCAGTAGCGCAGAACTTACAGCGTACAAGACAACCACTCATGGTTGAAACTCCAATCATCCACCTTTCCGAACGGTCTCCAAGATTTTTGTTATCCAAAAAGTTCTGCTTCCTTCCGATAGCGTCTTTTGTGTAGTACGGCAAGAATGTGTCCGTGGTTTCCACAAGCATTCCATCATCCAGCCGTAGGCAATACACGATACCATTCCCAAAACTCTTGCTTTTTACTATTTTCATAATCATTCAAAATTAAAGTTGTCCTCACCGTCCGGCATTTCTTCCGGAGCGTCATTCCCGAAGTCCATCGGAATGAACCAGTCTGAAATAAACTCTTCCATATTACTCCTCCGTATCTTCACTATAACACGGCATAAGCAATCCGACACTGCTTACACCCTCCATCATACTATCAAAAACAATAGGTTTATTAGTACCCTTAAATGTAGCAACGCACTTGTCGCTTTCAAAAAGAGCTTTATTCAACCGTTGTATAGCCTTCATGTCAAACTTCACTTGTGGAAGCGGAGTAGTCTGCATGTTCAAAGAATTCTGCAATAATCCTTCAGCATTAGGATATTTGCCAAATTGGGAAAAGTAGAAGAATAATTTATCGTTGCCTTTGCTGCATTCTATGCCATCTTCAGAAATCATGATATTATCGTATTTCAGCATATCTTTGTAGAAGTCAGCGTGAAGGAATTTTCCGTCAAGTGCGGTTATCTCATGTTCTTCTAACCTCGATATTTCAGATATTCTGTTTCTTGCAAGAATAATTCCATCACTTGCGTATGCGAATCCATCCTTGAAGTATATACATTCCATTTCCTTGTGTAAATCATTTCTTTTTGAACAAGCAAGGTGCATCTTTACCTTCTTGTCAAAGTTGTTTTTAGCCTCTTCCATGATTAATTTGGTTAATAATTTGTCTTTTGATTTTCTTGTTAAGCTTCCCTACAAAACGTCCGTGCTTCTCCGTCGTTCCATCGGGCAGGCATTCCTTGTAGGAGTAAAGCAGCTTTTGCAGGAGAAGCGCTTCTTGTTTTGTCAGAGTGATTTTCATTGTTTTAAATATAAAGTTTGTTGTGTTCGACCTCAATCTCCATCAACTGAATCAGACGTTCTTCTTCTGGAGAAGGAATGTATATACCTTGGGCACTTGCAAAATTCCGGAACCTTTCAATGGTAAGGCTCATTTCCGCACTGTCAAGGTCAGACGAACTGCGCAGGTATTTTATTTTTCCAAGATACTTGTCGTCCCTCTCACGGACGAAAGTGTCCTTGTTGCAGAGAATCTTGTAATAGTTCTGCTTAACGTACTCCATCGTTTCTCCAATCTGGCACCCGAAGTAAGCCAGGCAAACATGAAGGTATTTATTTGCCTGGATACTCCTTTGAGGTTTCTTCTCGGTCAGTTCAAACACTTTCCGTTCCTTTATCAGCCTCTCAAGCTTTGACCTTGCCTGCTGGGCATGGAGGGGATTGGCACCGTCGTATTTCATAGTCTAAAAGTTTTATTTACTTACTCAATCACTGCGATTTATATTTATCAACGGCTTTATATCTACATGTATCAAGCTTTCACCTATACCGTTCATATCAAGCCATTTTCTAAAAAGCGATTTAGCCTTTTCTAATGTGTCAATAACAGCACCATCATGAGTATAGCAGAACTTATCTAAATAGTTTACTGATATATACTTGTGAATACATCTATGTGCCTTTTTGCTCAAAAGAAATACGGAGTTTGGTTTATTATAATTCCAATGGTGTGCTTCTTTCCCATTAGTGTTGTAACCTCTAACTCTAAGGTTTCTTGATATATTACTTTCTTCTTTACAAATAGACAAAGTCTTTTTAAACTTTTCCTTATAGTTTAGCCTTTTGAATTTTTCCCTTGACCTCGCACGTTCATTCTCCAACCAAGATTCATCCTTTGATTTTTCAGAGTATCTTTTAGATGCATCTTTTTTAGTACATTCTTTGCACTTGTTTAAATGGCCATCACCCATTCGTGGGTGAGAGTAAAACTCTGATAAAGGCTTCAATATTCCACACTTGAAACAAATTTTCTCCTTCATAGGCTAAAACGGTAATTGGTCATCGTCACCAACATTTTGCATTGGTGGGAAGTCGCTTTGTTGTGGAGCGTCGCTCTCTGTTATGGCAGGCCTTGAGGACGAACTTTCAGACCGACCTCCCAAAACTATGTCATAAGCAAGTATATCTGTTATATACCGCTTGATGCCGTCTTTCTCATACTCCCGGTAGCTGATAGTTCCGAACACTGTTACCTTGTCCCCTTTGTGGATATACTTTTCTGCAATATCGGCAATGCCACGCCATGCGACAATGTTATGCCAGCTCGTTTTCTCCGGCACATCTGTCCCGTCCTGCTTTTTATAACCTCCCGTAGAAGTCGCAACACTGAATGTGGAAACCTTTACGCCGTTATCAAGCGTCCTTGTTTCTGGGTCTTTGCCCACGTTGCCTATAATAAGGCACTGGTTGACACTTTTACTCATTATTTTCTCCTCCAAATATCTTTTTATCGTTGATAAGTTCTCTGTTTTCCTCCAAGAACCGGATAAACTCCTCACAATGGTTGGTGAGAATGGGTATATCACGCTCCGGATTGAACACATAAGTTTCAGTATAGGTATCTACCACATAACTGCCTTTGTTGAACTCTACGATGTTGTACTCAAATGTCCGTACAATCGAACCGTTCTTCATCAAAGCGTAAGGATAAACCAAATGTTGATGATGGTCTTTGAACTTCCCCACGGTATAGCTTCCTGTTGTCTTGATGTCGTGAACACTGGTAGGCATCAGTTCGTCAATTACCCCATAAACCAAAACATTGCCGTATGCGGTTGGAAGAATCGCTTCTACCCTTTGTTGGGTCAATGCTCCTTTGAAGTAACCGGCGAACTCTCGGCAAAGTGAGATTGGGAAAGTAAAAACACGATTATTATAGGTAGCTTTCAAACCTATAACCTCGTTGGTCTGAACCTCATCGTAATACAAAGGTTTACCTGTTTCGTCACAAGCTCCTTCACGTATTACCTTATATATCTTTTCAACCTGCACAGTTTCGGATTTCCGATTTTCAACCATACAGTCAATTATCTCCCCAAAACATGTTCCTCTATCAGCTTTTTCGCTATCGAAAGGTACTCTGTTTATCCTATCGATAAGAGATTGTAATTGTTGCTCTCTGAACTCATCTTCATTACATGGGGGATTGTCGGAAAAAGCATAATATTTTTGATATATCTTATCACTGTCTATATAATTCTGATAAGAATCTAACAATGTCGGGTATAGTTTATAAGATATTTTACTCATTCGCATATCTCCATTTGTAACCACCTGCTGTATGATGACTTTTTCTACCTATACAGCAACTGATAATATTAGCATTATTAATACCCGTTTGCCTTTCAGCCTCTTTAGCACTTTCAAATGTATTTATTGATGTACCATCCTTTCGGCACTGAACAACGGCTTTTGACATCTTCGGGTGATTTATTTTCTTTTTGCTAAACCGTTCGTTTCTTGTTCCGTAATTAGCATTATATCTCCATGTGCACCATTCTAAGTTAGAAACAGAGTTATTGCTTTTAACCTCGTCTTTATGATTGACACATGGAAGATTCTGCGGATTAGGAATGAACGTTTCGGCAACAAGCCTCTGAAGAGATTTATATTCAACTTGTTGTTGTTTCCATAGTGATATTCGTAAATATCCACTCCATATTTTATTAGGCTTAATTATCTTTCCTATTATCTTTCTAAAATTACCATACCTGCTTTTAATAAGCCTATCTAAAGAGCGAACTCTACCAAGGGTACTTACTTGATAGAGCCCTTCATAACCTTGAATGTCTTTCCAAATCTCATTAGGCTGCATCTGAGTAAGTTTTAGTTTTCTCGTCATAAATCAGCCCCAAAGCATTCACTTTATCCCTGAAAATTCTTCTCGCCATCATCAAAGAACTACCAATATGTTCAAATTCATTGATATGGGAAGCAAAATCATTGGCTGACCGAGCATCAGTAATAAATTCAATGCTCTCTTTGATTTCCTCTATCACCTTGTTGTATTTGTCAATCTCGGATTTCTTGACTTGCAGCATTGCAAGATAGGGATTAATCACTTGTGTGGTGATAAAATCGTTCTTGGCCGTCGGATTGCCGTTTTTGTCAAGAATGGTAGGCACTTCCATAATGGACGGAAGGTTACAAGTGTTCTTCCCGTCATTACGGCTTGTCGGGTCAAAAGTGATAGTACATTTAACTCTGCCGTTCTCATTCCTGGCTTCCATGTAACCCAGCAAGTCAAGTTCGGTAACGATGGAGTTGTAGGACTTCTCGCGCAATGCAGGAATGAATACCGTATCGTCACCTTCCTTTCTTGTATCACGGTGGGCAACGAAGATGATGTTCTTGTTCAAGTTTGACAAGTTGCGGACAAAGCCGGAAAACTCCTGGTTAATTCCACCCCAGTCCCTTATTTGCGGCTGCCGGGTACCACATTTATAGGAGATGATAAAGTCCATCATTTTGCCGATTGTGTCAACCACGATAGTACGATAAGCGGACAAATCTTCTTGCAGAACTTGTTGGACATCATTCCAGGAGGTAATCTGAACAATATCCACTCCGTCCAGATGTGACATGTTTACACGCTTGACACCATTGTCGAAGTCCAATAACAAAGGACTTGGAGCACTAAGGGCGGTAGTTGTCTTTCTCATACCTGCCTGACCGTAAATCATCATCTTGATGATAGACGGTATCACTAATTCGTTTGATTTTTTAATAAGCGACATATAATTATGATTTAATAATTGGTTTGTGGGATATACGGGACTTGAACGCCGTGACCTGTGCATGAAACCTTTAAATAATACCATGACAAACTACAAATACCAATACCATGCACCGCTCTACCTCTGAGCTAATATCCCGGATAGCCGCCCGTCTTCGCAGATTGGACGGCACGAACAAATACTAACATTATTTTCTAAGCGTAATCACTCATTGTAAGTGATGTATATCCCAAGGCATGAAAGGGATGCCATCAGGGAGAACATAAATGCAGGGAACACTTGCCCCACATTGGTTACGGTTACCGACCTTACCAGTAATACTACCATCCACAATAAGCAGAAGGCAAAGAATACCGTATAGCAATTTATCTTTCTCATACAAAAATGATTTCGTCTCTGTAAACCTCGATAAAGAAATGCTTTCCAAACTCTATCGTTACCTTGTCACCGCTAATGCTGTATATGGTCCCGATTCTGTCTTCCCAGCCGGGAGCGTTGTACTTGACTTTTACTTTTTTCTTTCCCATATTTATATTGTTTTTAATTGATGTTCCTAAAAAAGAGTTCGGTCTATTTTCTCAAACCGACCGGACAAAAACTAAACTCTAACTTCAATCATTCATGCTCCCGTGGGTGTCCCAATACTAATACATGTCTGATTTAATTTTTTCCCTGGACATTATTCCGCTTACATTTGCCAACGATAAAGCTTGTTTTATTTCAGCTTTTGAATAGTAAAGAGGCGAATTTCGGCTTTCTCCTTTTCGAATAGGATTAATCAGCTTATTACCTACAAGAATATTAAAACGTTTAAAGTCTATTTTCATCATGTTTAACCACTTCTTAACCTCTTTTTGTCGAATAAGGTCTTGCGCAGGCTCGTAAGCCTTGATTGCTTCCATGTATCCGACTTGGTAGCTGTCTATCATTATGGATTGGATTTCTTCTATATTCATTCTATTCTCCTTATTCTTTCTATTCGTTTAATTCTTGATTCTACACCTTTTCTCATTTCTCCTTGTTCGTGATAAAGAGAAAGAGAAAAAATACATAATAGACAACATGCTACAGACACACGGATAGCAGGCGAAAAATCCATAGTGAATTTAATACCAGCTATTCGCTCGTACAGCATAGTTGCAAGCTCTCTTCCATTTCGCACATGCAGAATTCTCATGGCAGTCTGTATCTGATTACTAATTGTACTGACAGCCCGACATTTGATTTCCGCTATTTCTTTTTTCTCATACCCCTGGGCGTACATTCGTGCTGTAATTTCGCATTCAAGTGTAAGTTCTGTAAGGATTCTATTCATGTCGTGTGTATGTTATAACTATTTAAGTCGTATAATGGAAGAGAATCCCGGGTGTTCTTCTTTGGATACCCTATACATAAGGTCTATTTTACCTTTCATTTTTTTCGTCAACCTGGCGACTTTATTACGTCTTGCAGCTTCGCTTTTTATCCCAGAATGGCGGGAGTCGCTATAGGGAACTTTAACCACATCCCCTACTCTCATTTCATCGAACACTTTTGTTGTTCGATAATTCTCATCGATTACAATTTCTTTTTCCATATGTATATTATTGATTATATATATTTTTCATAAAAATCCGGCCTATCTTCACAGACCGCCCGGACAAAACCTAATTATGCAAATTTATGAATACATAAAATTGTTGCTCCCGTGGGCGTTCCGGTGGTAGCCTTACTGCCCTCCAACATCTATGAAGGACCACGAGATAATTACATAATTACTTCAATTTTCTGATTATATCACCGCCATAAGAATCTTGAGTCAACTCTATAAACTCATGTACGGTGTAAGTATCATTGTCAATGTCTATTCCCTTATTGGTACAGAATGACAACCTTCCTTGCTTGCACGAACCGGTCAGCACATGATGCCAATGGAACAATTCTTTAGCCGATACCTTTTTAGTAAAGTCTGGAAAATGCTTTTTAAAAGCTTCTAGTCTTTCCTCCTCGGTTGAATCGTCATACAATTTTTCTTGAAGTGAAGCAAAGGCCTCGTGCAATGTTTCTCCATGAGCGAATTTCCCATTCCCTTTTGCAACAAATGTCTCAGTCAATGTAAAGTCATCGTTCAGTATATATCCTTTAGCTACATTGTCATGAACATGCTTGATAATTGTAGGAATATCATCAATGATATATACTTTGTCGCCATTGAATGTTTTAATTCCATCGCCATAGCCAGAGCCAGAGCCAGAGCCATCGCCATAGCCATAGCCAGAGCCATAGCCATCGCCAGAGCCAGAGCCAGAGCCAGAGCCATAGCCAGAGCCATAGCCAGAGCCATCGCCATAGCCAGAGCCATAGCCATCGCCATAGCCATCGCCAGAGCCAGAGCCAGAGCCATAGCCAGAGCCATCGCCATAGCCATCGCCATAGCCAGAGCCAGAGCCATAGCCAGAGCCAGAGCCATAGCCATCGCCATAGCCATAGCCAGAGCCAGAGCCAGAGTATATACTAAGAAACTCTCTTATCTGTTCTTCCATACGTCTACCTCCTCAATGGATTTTATTGCTTCGTCTGTACAAGGTATTATTTCAATAACCCCTAAAATTGAAATTATCGGCACGGCCAATGTGAATTTACAATCATTAGGGCGTTTTGTCCCTTCTACTGCCAATTGGCTGATAGATGCAGCCCCATACCAACACCACAATCTTCGGCAGTCTGTCAATGTAACTTCACTACCATTCTTTTCTTTCAACGTACCGAAAAATACACCGGCTCTATCAGCGCGGATAATAACTTTTTTCCCAATCATAATTCTATATATTTAAAGATTAATAAATATTGGCTCGCCCTCAACGCAACAATGCGTGTTTAGCCTTTCAGCATACCCGAATTTGACGGGAGGGGAGATATATCGATAAGCGTGGTATGGTCGCCCTTCGCCGCCATTTACTTTATACCTATTGAGGACTGGATAGGACGCTTATATTGTCTTTTAATATTGTTCCTTTGCGATACGGGTGCCCAAACCGCATACTCGCCACCGTAGGACATTTCGGTGCAAAAGAACCGTCGTAAACCTTTCTGCCCATTCGCAGCATGGCTATCACTGTGTGATATTCCCTATTTTCAATACTTCGTTGTATGTTCACAAGCCAACGGGTTATAGTCTTAGCCGCCTTGTGCTTCACAATTTGCAGATTAAATCCGCTCCAAAGACCTATCAAGTGCTCCCGTCCGGTCCTCGCTACCGGAAGCCGTTCAATCCGACCACGGGAATGTTTAAATATTCATGTCCATATGCTCGTATCGCCAGCCGAGCATCGCGTATCCTATATCATGGCTATTGCATTTCCTGCCTATAGGTTCCCTGCCGACAAGGGAAGAGGTGTATTCGTCCATCTTCATTTTAGCATCAGCCCAAGCCTCCCTCAACGCATGCCCAAAGGAGAACCGCCGGAGTGACTTGTTCCTTCTGGAATAGGCAAAGGCAAGCTGCATGATGGCTCTGTGGTTGTATCTGCCGTCAATTACAAGATTGTAATCCCTTGATTTCATCTTTCGAGAAGTTTTATCAATGATGACTTCTTGAAACGAAGCACTCTCCCACTCTTGCTATGAGGAACGGTGTCTATACGGTTGTATAAAGTCCCCAGAGACCAACCGAGTAATTCCGCAGCTTCACGGGCACCAAGCCATTCAGAAGTTTCCTCTTCAACAGCTTCCTTTACAAGTCTTTTCACGTCATTACGCATAAGCTTGTACAACTCCTCAGCAACTGCTCTTGCTTCTGAACGGTTCATTTCTTTTCGATTGCGGTTATAGTAACCTTGAAAGTTTTGGTATCAATTTCCACCTTATATCTCTCTACATCCGGTCTTGGAATTGCCAAAGCCGTTCTGTAAGCAGTTGCTCTCGCAGAGTCACATTCGTTGTAATTTGACAGCCATACGGTAAGAGAACTCCCTGGCTTTATCTTCGAAACTTCTTCTCTTGTTACTTTCATATTCTTTCTTTATGTAAATTTTCTACATTATCTTTGTTTTTTAATAGAAAACCACTATATTTGCCTTCGGATATAGTAAAAGCGGCTTTTATAGTTGCTCCTATTTTTTTTATGCCTTGTTGTTGTCGTTCTGTCGTTCTAACAACACCGCAAAGATAGTACATATATTTTGTACTCAAAAGAAAAAGTACAGAAAATATGTATGTTATAAAACATGTTTAGCCAAGGCATAAAAAATAGGTCTAAAATTGGTCTTTGAAATGTTTACAATCGGTTATACAGCCTTTATTCCATAATAAAACTATGGATATACACTTTTTACAGCAAGGCATATTGCTACAACCAACAATGAAAGCGATATAATGGAAAGATATAAATGAACGGTCAAAGAGGGCTTTATCTTAATGATATGCCTTATTTCAAGTTTGCATTTATTAAATAACAAAAAATCATATATTCTCTGTATGCTATTTGAAATGCAATTAATAGACCCTACGAGGTTTTCAGTAAAACTTGTTTCTTTTATAGAACTTATCTCTTTCGTCAACAAAGACAGTTTTTCAGACAACAGAAGATTACCGCAAGATGAAATGTAATAATCACGCACGTATGGATGGGTAGATATGAAAGCAAAATCTTTCAACTCTTCTGAATCGCTAATTTTTTCATACGTGTTCGATAATTGAGAAAAACGCTCTTTTGACATTTTCAACTCACGAAAAGGTATTTCCTGCATATCGGCAAAAGCCTCCTTGAGCTTTTGCATATACTCCTTGTCTTGTTTTGAGTATTTCATAATCCATTATTTTATTTATTAGACAATCAGTTAATAGTATCAGCATCTAAAAATATATATGTTATTATTTATTCAATAAATTATATACTTTATATTAACTTGTAAATCACCAGGTTTGAAGGAACGTTGATTTTTGAGTGAATCATCCCCTTACCCGTAGAGAGCGGTTTTTCTCTCTAACGGTTCAAGGATAATTCGATGGTAAATCACCAGTATAAGTTAGGTATCGACCCCATCGGCTCTGAATTGGGTGCTTCCAATCTCGGCTTTCAGCTTTTACAGAGTTGGTTATCCCGTAACCTGCACCTGCGCACCAGTCTGCTTATTTCAATCGACTGCCTTCTTTCGTGCATCCCCTCACGGGCTTTCACCGTGAAGCTTCGGAAGGTTGTTTTAAATCTGTTATTGGTCGAACGTATTTTCCCCGATAGCCCTGCTGTATCCAATCCATGGAAAGCATGCAATAACCGATTGTATAACTGGCTTTAAACAGAAAGCCCCGTAATAGGTACGAGCTATTACGAGGCAATCATATATAAACTCCATAAGGAGAATGTTCAATCAATGTCTGGTAACATCTCGTACTTGTTACGGCGACAAATGTAGTACATATTTTCTGTACCGCAAAATAAAAAGTGAAAAATTATGGATGATGTCACAAAAAGGTTTTTTGAGGTACTTGACAAAGTCGGTATAAGCGGAGCCTCTTTATGCAAAGAGATTCCAGATTTGACCAAACAAAAACTTTCCAATGCAAGGAATGGGAGAAACAGCATACAAATAGATGTCGTAAGCTATGTATGCTCACAGTACAAGAATATAAATCCCGGATATATATTGACGGGAAGCGGAAACATGTTTTTTGAGAATGAAATTTCCAAAGACAACAATTCATTAAGTAATGCCTCAAATGATATAGGGAAAGATTTGAGAACGGCAGTAAAGCAGCTTGAAGATGCAAACGATACGATAAACGTACTTAAAGAAGTGATAAAAAAACAAATAGCAGAAATAGAAGAGTTCAAAAGGAATTCGGAAAATAAAAAGATGGTGAAATAAATGGAAAAGGAATCAGAACATAACGAAAGAGCGATAGACCGGTTAAAAATATTCGCCCAATATGCAAGGGAAGAACTTAAGTTAGTAAAAGGATTCAATTCATTCGAGGCTTATTGCGGTCTGTCCAATAATTACATCAATTGTTCGGACAGAGGGGGGAAAACCAAAGGGAACATAGGCAGTGACAGTATTGCCCGTATTTCTGAGGCATTTCCTATGCTTAACATCAAGTGGCTATGCACCGGAAAAGGAGAAATGATTGACGACAGATACGATGCTGAAAAGAAGCTGGAGGCTATAAAAAAGATACTAATGTGATACCCTTGTAGAAATACTTAAAATAACAAGCTAAAAATCAAATAAATACATAATATAAATTAATCCCAAGCGGTTCACATAGAAACAAAGCCAGAAGGCGACAAAAAGAAAAAAGTCCTACAATATCAATGTATTGTGGGACTTTTTTTATGTTTCCATCTTACCTGAAAGTCCCAAAAGGGTACGAAAAGAAAAGTTGGACATCCAAACAGTGGTACAATTGGTACAGTGGGTACAGCGCCTCTTCTGCTTCACACACATGCGCTTATGTACATTACTTCATAACGCGTACATTATTTATATACATGCGTGTGTGAGATAGAAGAGACGCTGTACCCACTGTACCAACTGTACCCATAAACCTCACCTTTACGCCGCTCAAGTTCACCTTTACACGGCCCAACCTCACCTTTGCTTATGTCACTTCACCTCTTCCAGATAAAGCACACGGCTCGAATAGTCGTTCTGCTTGTGATAGTCCACCTTATGGTTGTAGGGAATCTCCAGCCCGTTTGCCATGAGGTAGGCACCACTGAAACTCTTTCCTTCGTAGTTCAAGGGAACATTATCTATACGGTTCAGTTCATGCACCCGGTATTGCTTGTCGGCACAGAGCCCTGCCATCTTCACACGCGGCAGGTGCTGGTTACAGAAATGTTCCGTCTTCCACCAATAGAAGACTGCCTTGTCCTTCTCCGGAGCCACGTACATCAGAGAAGCCACACCTTGCTTGTCATAAGGAGAGAGCAGGCGGTAAATGTCTCCCAACTGTACTACGGGACGAATGGTCTTGTACTCGGCAATGGCATTCTTGCAAAGAGCCTTTTCTTCTTCCGTCATATTTTTGGGCTGGATTTCCATACCCAAACGACCACTCATGGCAACGTCTATCCGATATTTCAGAGGGATGGTGCGGAACGTCTGATGATTGGGGGCAGCACTGATATGCGATGCCATAGCGATGGCGGGGAAGAAATAGGAAGTTCCCCACTGCATATAGACACGTTGCAGGGCATCGGTATTGTCGCTTACCCAGAACTCGTCGAAGTAAGGCAGCACTCCGTAGTTGGCACGACCGCCGCCACTGGCACATGCCTGGATGGTAAGGTCGGGATATTTGGCACGGATGCGCTGGCAGATTTTCTCGAAGCCGCGGTGGAATTCGATGTACATGTGGCTCTGATTATCCTTCGTCAGATATTGCGAACCGTGGTTCTGGACAGACATATTGGCGTCCCACTTGATGTAATCTATTTCAGGATAAGAGGTCATCAGGTTGTCTACCACACCGAAAACGAAGTCCTGCACGGCAGGATTGGCAAGGTCAAGCACTACCTGCGTGCCGCCGCGTCCCAACACAACGTCACGTTCGGAAGCTTTAAGTACCCAGTCGGGATGCTTCTCGTAGAGTTCGCTGGTAGTGTTCGCCATCTCCGGCTCAATCCAGATGCCAAACTTGACGCCATGTTTCTTGGCATCACTCAGCAAGCCTTCAATACCGTTCGGAAGCTTGTTCTTGTCCACCACCCAGTCGCCGAGTGATGAGCTGTCGTTCTTACGGGGATACTTGTCGCCAAACCAGCCATCGTCCATCACGAACAACTCGCCACCCATGGAGGCAATGTCCGCCATCATTTGGTCCATACCTTGCTGGTTGATGTCAAAGTACACGCCTTCCCAACTATTCAAAAGAATCTTGCGGGGGGTAGTGCCGTGCGCCAGTTTGTGCAGGCGTGCCCAGCGATGGAAGTTACGGCTGCCGCCACTCAAGCCTTCATTACTATAAGTCAGGGCAAGTTCGGGAGTGCGGAAAAGCTCGTCCTTCTTCAAGGAATAAGTAGAGTTCTCTTCGTTGATTCCGGCAAAGAAATGGTGGTATTCATCATCGTGTGTCTCAATGCGGAGTTTGTAGTTGCCGCTGTAACAGAGGGCTGCACCAATCACGTTGCCCGTGTTCTCCTGCGGACGGCCGTCAAGGGAGAACATCACTTCGGCATGGTCAGTATGGGAATTGCGCACACCGTCCTTATTCTTGATAACCTTCATGCCCGGAGTGAGAGGTTCCTGCGTCAAAACCCCTTCATTGGCCCAGGAACCGGAGAGATGGGACAGCCATACATCGCCACGGCGGATGGGCAGATAGCCGGAAGCAAACTGATTGAGCACCACCGGCTTCTTCTCCTGATGGGAGATTTCAGTCCAGGATTCTATCACGTCGGCATCCTGCCAGGCACGGTAACAGACGTTGACGAAGAAGGGATACACCTTATCCTTCAGTGCCACGACAGTCGTCACGGCATTCCCTTCCTTTTCGGTAGTCACGTTCAATACTTCGAGCTGGAGGGTCATGTTACCGTCGGCATGCTTCACAGCGAGGGCCGTCTCCACGGGAGCATTCAATCCATATTCGGGATAGGCTGCATGGTTCGCTTCTGCCGCAGAGATATTCTGCAAGTCGGCTTCAGAAAGTCTGTTACCATAATACAAGTGTCTCAGTGTACCGCCTTCAGGAGCCGAAAGCACCAAAGAGGTTTTCGGAGTGGATACACATACGTTTTGAGCCAACAAACTGCCGGTCAGCAGCAGTACTCCAAAGAGGAAATTTGTTCGTTTCTTGAAATTCATGCTTTTCTTGTTTAGATTCTATATTCATTTAGCTGTGCGCAAATGTAGGCGTTTCCCCGAAGATAAAATAGTATCATTTTATCATATCCTTATACAAATTCTATTTCCGGCTGACAATTGTCCCCGTGGCTTGGTTGGCAGGCATCACCAGCACTTCCGCAATCTGGATATGCTCGGGGACGGCAGCGGCGAAATAGACCACTTCGGCTATATCGTCGCCGGTCAGTGGGCGTATACCTTTATATACATTATCGGCCGCCTCCCGGTTACCACGGAAACGGACGACGGAGAAATTGGTTTCCACCAACCCCGGCTTGATATTCGTTACGCGTATCGGGGTATCCACCAGGTCGATGCGGAGTCCGTCGGAAAGGGCCTTGACGGCAGCCTTGCAGGCACAGTACACACTGCCTCCCGGATAAGCGTAATCTCCGGCAATGGACCCCATATTGATAACGTGACCACGGCCTCGCTCCACCATACCGGGAACCACGAGGCGGGTCATGGCAAGCAAGGCTTTCACGTTAGTGTCGATGACAATGTCCCATTCATCCAGGTTACCTTCATGTTCCTTGTCCACCCCAATGACGAGTCCGGCATTGTTCACCAGTATGTCTACCGCCTTCCATTCCTCCGGAAGGGATTCGAGGGCGGCATGGGCAGCCTGCCGGTCGCGGACATCGAAAGGAAGCAGATACACATCGGCTCCATATTTCTCCAACAATTCTTTCTTTACAGCATTCAGTTTCTCCACATTACGGCCATTGAGTATAAGCCGGTAACCGTTCATGGCAAATTTACGCGCGCAGCCTTCCCCTATTCCCGAGGAGGCTCCGGTGATGAGTACAATCTTCTTTTCCATCATGTTATTAAGTTTTAATATCAATACTGCCAACAAAGGTATTACTTATTATTTTAACTTCATAGGAATAATGAATTTTAGAGTAAGGCGAAAAATCCCGATAAATTATGTAACTTTGCACCCGCTTTTTGAAAGCCCGAGAAACTGTTTTGATTTTATTTCAGCTTTCTTCTGAGATTTGTTTAATTCGTTTGGATAAAGTAAAAGACGCTTATGCAAAAGTCCGATTGCATCATCGGTGTGGAGCACGTATCGAAATTTTTCGGAGATAAGGCCGTGCTGAATGATGTGAATTTGTCTGTCCGTAAGGGCGAGTTTGTAACAATACTGGGACCGTCCGGCTGCGGAAAGACAACTCTGTTGCGCCTCATTGCAGGCTTTCAGACAGCCTCGGAAGGAGTGATAACCATTGCCGGAAAGGACATCACACAGACACCGCCGCACAAGCGTCCGGTAAACACCGTGTTCCAGAAGTACGCCCTCTTCCCCCACCTCAACGTGTTCAACAACATTGCCTTCGGGCTGAAGCTGAAGAAGCTGCCCGGTGCCACCATCGAGAAGAAGGTAAAGCAAGCCCTGCGCATGGTGGGCATGACGGACTATGAGGACCGCGACGTAGACTCCCTCTCCGGCGGGCAGCAACAGCGCGTAGCCATTGCCCGAGCCATCGTCAACGAACCCGAAGTGCTGCTACTGGACGAACCCCTTGCCGCCCTGGACCTAAAAATGCGCAAGGACATGCAGATGGAGCTAAAGGAGATGCACCAGAAGCTGGGCATCACCTTCGTATATGTGACCCACGACCAGGAAGAGGCACTGACCTTGAGCGATACCATCGTCGTGATGAGCGAAGGACGCATCCAGCAAATAGGCGTGCCGACGGACATCTACAACGAACCCATCAACTCCTTCGTAGCAGACTTCATTGGTGAAAGCAACATCTTGAACGGAGTTATGATAAAGGATAAAGCCGTCACCTTCTGCGGACACGAATTTGAATGCGTGGACACGGGATTTGGCGAGCAGATGCAGGTAGACGTAGTGATTCGCCCCGAAGACATCTACATCTTCGATGTATCCGACGCCGCACAGCTGACGGGGACCGTAACCAGCTGCATCTTTAAAGGCGTACACTACGAAATGCTGGTGCAGACGCGCGAAGGCTACGAGCTGATGGTGCAGGACTACCATGCCTTCGAGGCAGGACGCGAAGTCGGCCTGCTGGTGAAACCCTTCGACATCCACGTGATGAAGAAGGAACGCACCTGCAACACCTTCGAGGGAAAGCTGGTGGACGAGACGCACGTAGACTTCCTGGGCTGTAACTTCGAGTGCCTCCCCGTGCAGGGCATCGAGCCGGGCAGCGCCGTGCAAGTGGAAGTAGACTTCCAGCACGTCATCCTCGAAGACAACGAAGAGGACGGCCGTCTGACGGGTGAAGTGAAATTCATCCTCTACAAAGGGAACCATTACCACCTGACCGTGTTTACGGACTGGGACGAAGACATCTTTGTCGACACCAACGACGTGTGGGACGACGGCGACCGCGTAGGTATCACCATCGCCCCTCAAAATATACGGATTGTTCAATCTCTTAATAAGGAAGGAAGTGCTCAATAAGTTATCCCATTTCTTCATGCGCCGGCGCAACTGGACGGTACCCTACGCGCTGTTTCTGCTTGTATTTGTCATAGTACCGCTGCTGCTCATCGTGCTCTATGCCTTTACGGACGACGGAGGGGCGTTTACGTTGGCCAACTTCCGCAAGTTCATGATGCACCCCGAAGCGATGAACACGTTTGTCTACTCCATCGGAATAGCCGTTATCACCACGCTGGTCTGCCTGCTGCTGGGCTATCCGGCAGCGTATATCCTGAGCCAGAAGCAATTCAACACCTCACGCACCATGGTGGTGCTGTTCATCCTCCCCATGTGGGTGAATATCTTGATACGTACGCTTGCCACAGTGGCGCTGTTCGACTTCCTGAACCTGCCGCTGGGCGAAGGTGCCCTTGTGTTCGGTATGGTCTACAACTTCCTGCCGTTCATGATATACCCCATTTACAACACCCTTCAGAAGATGGACCACAATCTGATTGAGGCTGCGCAGGACTTGGGAGCCTCTCCTACCCGCGTATTCGGCAAGGTGATTCTGCCGCTCTCCATGCCGGGAGTGATGAGCGGCATAGTGATGGTGTTTATGCCTACGGTTTCTACCTTTGCCATTGCCGAGTTGCTGACAATGAACAACATCAAACTGTTCGGCACCACGGTGCAAGAGAATATTTACAACGGAATGTGGAACTACGGTGCCGCCCTCTCGCTCATCATGCTGCTGCTGATAGGCATCACCATCCTCTTTACCAACGAGGAGGACGGGGCATCGAATGAAAGCGGAGGTGTGATATGATGACACGAATCTTAACCCGCGGCTACTTGTGGCTGCTGCTGGCGTTGCTCTACTCGCCCATCTTAATTATTATGATATTCTCCTTCACGGAGGCAAAGGTGCTGGGCAACTGGACGGGGTTCTCCACCAAGCTGTACAGCTCCTTGTTTACGGGCGGGATGCACCACTCGCTGATGAATGCTATCTGGAACACATTCGCCATTGCCCTGCTTGCTGCCACCGCCAGCACGGCGCTGGGCAGCATTGCAGCTATCGGCATCTTCAATCTGCGCTCGCGCACACGGCAGGTAATGAACTTCGCCAATGCCATCCCGATGATGAATGCAGACATTATCACCGGTGTGTCGCTGTTCCTGCTGTTCGTCAGCTTCGGCATATCGCAAGGATTCACCACAGTGGTACTGGCACACATCACTTTCTGCACGCCCTACGTGGTGCTCAGCGTAATGCCCCGGCTCAAAAAGATGAACCAGAATGTCTACGAGGCGGCACTCGACCTGGGCGCCACACCGTTCCAAGCACTGCGCAAGGTTATTCTTCCGGAGATATTTCCGGGTATGATAAGCGGATTCATCCTTGCTTTCACGCTCTCCATCGACGACTTTGCCGTGACCATCTTCACCATCGGCAACCAGGGGCTGGAAACGCTCTCCACCTACATCTACGCCGATGCGCGCAAAGGTGGACTGACGCCGGAACTGCGGCCACTCTCCACCATCATCTTCGTGACGGTGCTGGTGCTGCTGATTGTAATCAACAAGCGGGCCGAACGGACGAAAAACGATTGATGTGAGTGATGAGTTATAAGTTATCAATTGTCAAGAACAAGATGATGAAAAGGATAATAAACATACTGATTCTACTGTGCTGTATCGCATTCCTCTCTTCTTGTGGAAACTCCACAGAAGAGCGCAGCCGTGTACTGAAGATATACAACTGGGCGGACTACATCGATGAAGATGTGCTTGCCGAATTTCCCGACTGGTACAAGCAGCAGACGGGCGAAGACCTCCGTATCATCTACCAGGTGTTCGATATCAACGAAATCATGCTCACCAAAATTGAGCGCGGGCACGAGGACTTCGACGTCGTATGCCCCTCGGAGTACATCATCGAACGTATGCTTCGCAAAGACCTCCTGCTACCCATCGACCGCAACTTCGGCCACACGCCGGACTATATCCCCAACGTGTCGCCCTACATTCGCCACGAGCTGAACAAGACCTCGCAACCGGAACGCCAGACCGAGGACTATGCCGTACCCTACATGTGGGGCACCGCTGGCATCCTCTTCAACAAAAAGTTTATTACCGCCGAAGAGGCCGGCACATGGGATATCCTCTGGGACTCCAAGAACCGAGGCAAAATACTGATGAAGGACAGCTACCGCGATGCCTACGGTACCGCCATCATCTACGCCCACGCCCGGGAGCTGGCCGACAGCACCGTCACAGTAGAGCAACTGATGAACGACAACTCCCCGCAGGCCATCGCCCTGGCCGAGCAACGCCTCAAGGAGATGAAACCCAACATCGCCGGCTGGGAAGCCGACTTCGGCAAAGAAATGATGACCAAGAACAAGGCGTGGATTAACTTCACCTGGAGCGGCGATGCCGTCTGGGCCATCGAGGAGGCCGATGCCGTGGGTGTGGAACTGGACTACACCGTCCCCCGCGAAGGCAGCAACATCTGGTACGACGGCTGGGTAATCCCCCGCTACGCCCGCAACGTGAAGGCGGCAAGCTATTTCATCAACTACCTCTGCCAGCCTTCCGTGGCACTGCGCAACATGGATGCTATCGGCTACGTCAGCGCCGTAGCCACACCGGAAATCATGGAGGCCAAGACCGATACCACGCTCGACGTGCACTCCGACCTCAGCTACTTCTTCGGCCCCCTGCCCGGAGCCGACAGCCTGCAGATAGACCCGGTCCAGTACCCTGACCGCTGTGTAGTGGAACGTTGCGCCATGATACGCGACTTCGGCGACCGCACGGAACTAGTGCTCGAGATGTGGAGCCGCGTGAAAGGTGACAATCTCAACACAGGCATCGTGCTGCTCATCTTCGCCGTTTTCGGTCTGCTCTTCATCTGGCTGGTATATGCCAAGATACGAAAGTACAAGCAGAAACGCCGCCACCGTCTCCGCAGAAAGCGGAAAAGGGGATGAGCAACACATTGTTTACCTAAAAACCCGTCAACGTGCAAGGAACAAAGAATCTGACACAAGGCCCCATCAACCGCCAGCTTTTCACGCTGGCAATGCCCATCATGGCCACCTCGTTCATCCAGATGGCCTACAGCCTGACGGACATGGCATGGGTAGGGCGTCTGGGCAGTGAGTCCATGGCTGCAGTAGGTGCGGTAGGCATACTGACGTGGATGTCCGGCTCCATCGCCTTGCTCAATAAAGTGGGCGCCGAAGTCAGCGTAGGCCAGTCCATCGGTGCACGCAGCGAAGAGGACGCACGCAGCTTTGCCTCGCACAACATTACGATTGCCCTGCTCATCTCCGTCTGCTGGGGAGGCCTGCTCTTTCTTTTCGCCCGCCCCATCCTGAACATCTTCGAGCTGAAACAGCATATCACGGACGCCGCCGTGACTTATCTGCGCATCGTGTCGACGGGACTGCCTTTCATCTTTCTCTCCGCTGCCTTTACGGGCATCTACAACGCGGCAGGACGAAGCAAGATTCCGTTCTACATCAGCGGGACGGGACTGATAATGAACATCGTCCTCGACCCTCTGTTCATCTTCGGCTTCGGTTGGGGAACAGTGGGCGCGGCACTTGCCACATGGCTTTCCGAAGCTACAGTATTCGGCATCTTCGTCTACAAGCTCCGGGGGAAAAGCGCCGTGCTCGGAGGTTTCTCCTTTATCGTTCCGCTGAAAAAGAAGTACACCCGGCGCATCTTCAAACTCGGGCTGCCCGTGGCTACGCTGAACACGCTATTTGCCTTCGTCAATATGTTCCTCTCGCGCACCGCCTCGGAGCAGGGAGGACACATCGGACTGATGGCATTCACCACCGGCGGACAAATCGAGGCCATCACCTGGAATACTTCGCAAGGATTCTCCACGGGGCTGAGCACGTTCATCGCCCAGAACTATGCCGCGGGGCAGAAGTCGCGCGTGAAGCAAGCATGGCGCACCACCATGTGGATGACGGGCGTATTCGGAAGCCTCTGCTCACTACTGTTCATCTTCTTCGGCAGCGAGGTGTTCTCTATCTTCGTACCCGAGGCCGAAGCCTACCGTGTGGGTGGAGATTTCCTCCGCATCGACGGCTATTCGCAAATGTTCATGATGATGGAAATTACCATGCAGGGCGTGTTCTACGGACTGGGACGGACAGTGCCGCCTGCCATTGTCAGCATCGGATGCAATTACATGCGTATTCCGGTGGCGTTATTGCTGGTGCACATGGGTATGGGAGTGGATGCCATCTGGTGGGCAGTAAGTGGAACGACCGTTGCCAAAGGTCTTATACTGACAGCCTGGTTCGTCCTCATCAAAAGGAAAATTCTCTAAAAAAGGACAGAACTGGCGAACTTTAGAAAGAAGAATATGGTTATTATATACATAAATTTGCAACATTAAAGATAAAGTCAACTTTTAAAGAAAAAGAGTTATGAAGAAGATGAAATTTACAGTATTACTTTTGTGCGGCGCATTGCTGCTGGGCAGTTGCGGCACAATGAACAACAAGGCCAAAGGTGGAATAATCGGCGGTGGCTCCGGTGCAGCAGCAGGTGCCATTATCGGCGGACTGATAGGTAAAGGCAAGGGGGCAGCCATTGGAGCTGCGGTAGGTGCTGCAGTAGGTACGGGTGCCGGCGTTGCCATCGGACACAAGATGGACAAGAAGGCTGCCGAAGCTGCCAAGATTGAAGGCGCCCAAGTGGAGCAGGTGACGGATGCCAACGGCTTGCCGGCTGTCAAAGTATCCTTTGCGGCAGGTATTCTTTTCGGCTTCAACTCCGCAGCACTGAGCAACGAGGCAAAGGCTTCCCTGCGCGAACTCGCACAGATTCTGAAGGAAGACCCGACAACCGATATCGCCATCATCGGCCATACCGACAAAGTGGGTACTTACGAAGCCAACATGAAAGTTTCCAAGAACCGCGCCTATGCCGTAGAGAACTATTTGCAGGATTGCGGCGTATCTCCGGCCCAGTTCAAGAAAGTGGAAGGCGTGGGATACAACGAATACGACGAAAGTCTGTCTGCCGACCAGAACCGACGCGTAGAGGTATATATGTATGCCAGCGAACAGATGATTAAGAATGCGGAGGCAGCTAATTAATATGGTAAAGTGATTAATGTGTTAATGTGCCAATATGCATATTGGCACATTAACACATTAATCACATTGGCACTCTCTCCATGAAACTCCCGAAGCCTTTGCGGTTCCTCCGCAACATCATATTATTCTTCTTTATTTCCACTATCCTAGCGGTAGTGGCTTATCGTTTTGTACCCGTCTACATCACGCCACTGATGGTTATTCGCAGCGTGCAACAGGTCTTTAAGGGTGAAAGTCCATGCTGGCACCACACTTGGGTATCTTCCGACAAGATATCCCCTCACCTGCCTATGGCCGTCATTGCCTCGGAAGACAACCGGTTTGCCACACACAACGGATTCGATTTCATCGAGATACAGAAAGCGATAAAGGAGAATGAAACAAGAAAACGGAAACGGGGCGCAAGCACCATCAGCCAGCAGACGGCAAAGAATGTATTCCTATGGCCCCAGTCTTCCTGGGTACGTAAAGGACTGGAAGTCTACTTCACCGTACTGATAGAATTCTTCTGGTCCAAAGAACGTATCATGGAGGTCTATCTCAACTCCATCGAAATGGGAAAAGGCATCTATGGCGCACAAGCTGCCGCCAAATACAAGTTCAAGACTACAGCAGCCAAGCTCTCTGCCGGACAGTGCGCACTAATAGCGGCAACATTGCCCAACCCCATACGCTTCGACTCAGCACACCCCTCCCCTTACATAAAGAAAAGGCAAGGACAGATTCTACGATTGATGAAACTGGTACCCAAATTCCAGCTAAATGAGAAGCGGACAAAAGAATAAGAAGAGGATGTATCAAAACAGTTAATAGCACACAGATGACACATCCTCCTTTAATTTTTAATTCTTAATTTTTAATTAATACGCGTGTCCTCCCTCTTCCATCTCCTTCGCATCAATCTTGCGATTGTCGATACTGCGCCAAGCGTAGAAGATGTAGGCAAGAACGAAAGGAACAAGGATAGAGACATAAGCCATAACCTTCAGTGTGAACTGGCTCGAGCAACTGTTTGCCAACGTGAGTGAGCTTTGCAGGTCGTGGGTAGACGGATAATAGGCCGTATTGTTATAGCCTGCCACAAGCAGCAGTGCCAATACCGTAAGCACCGTCCCTGCACCGGCAAACCAGATACCCTTGTCGAATGCCGGCTTCCACAGCGTGCGGATAATGCCCCAGAGCACAGCCACCACACCAACCAGGAATACAAGCAGCACTACTGGCATCTGCAGGAAGTTCGTCAGATACTTGTAAGGTTCCATGAACACCTCTCCCGTTTCCGGGCGTACAGCATAGCCGTCGGCAAGCAACGTGCGGATGACGAAGGCCAGGAAGAATACCAGGAACAACGCCGTATTTCCCCAAAGTGCCCGGCGGCAGCGTTTCACCAAATCATCCTCATTGATATTATTAATAAAATAAAGCGCTCCCAAGATACGTGCCAGGAAGAACACAGCCAGCCCCAGCACCACATTCCACGGATTAAGCAACGCATCCAACCCATGCCAGCCGTTAGCCCATTGGCTGATAACCGGCATTGCCGCATCTGCGATATTCCCTTTATTGATATAGAAGTTAGACCCCGTGAAGAACGTGGCCACTGCCCCACCCAGCAATACCGGACCTACCACTCCGTTTATCACCAGGAACGTGCGATACGTTGTCTTGCCCAGCAGATTTCCCGCCTTCGACTGAAACTCGTAGCTGACAGCCTGCAACACAAAGCTGAACAGAATAATCATCCACAGCCAATAGGCCCCTCCGAAACTGGTACTATAGAACAACGGAAACGAAGCAAAGAACGCACCTCCAAACGTGACGAGCGTTGTAAACGTGAACTCCCACTTCCGTCCCGTAGAATTAATCATCATCTTCTTCTGCTCCTCCGTCTTCCCCAGACAGAACAGAAGCGAATTACCTCCCTGCACGAACAGCAGGAATACCAGTAGTGCTCCCAGCAAAGAGACTACAAACCACCAATAGTGTTGAAGAAATATATAAGCATTCATTGTGAGTTATGAGTTATAAGTTATGAGTTATGAGTTATGTGACGGTGTGTGCGTTTCGGTTTCAGGACCTTTGCGAATAGCCTTCAGCATAATTCCCACCTCAGCAATCAGCATGACAGTGAAAAGTACCAGGAAAATAAAGAACGTGGTCTGCACGGAGCCTACATCCAGCTTAGAGATGGCGGCACTCGTGGGCAGCATATCTTGGATGGCCCACGGCTGACGACCACACTCGGCAACCACCCATCCGGCTTGTCCAGCCAGATAGCCCAGCGGAATGGTGAGCATAGCCACCCAATGCATCCATGGCATCCGCGACAAGTCTTTCTTATAGGCCAGGAACAGCACCACAATAAAGAAGAGGATGAAGTATCCACCCAACATCACCATCACACGGAACATGTAGAACGTAAGGGACACATTGGGCACCAGCTCGTTCACGTCCTTGATATAACCATAACCGAAATAGGCTACATTATCTTTCAACACTTTGGCAGCCACCTCTGCATCTGCCTCATTGCCCGCAGCCTTGGCTGCACGATAGGCGGCAAACGCACCGATAGCCGTTTTTCCTTTTTCTATTTTCTCCTCTGCCGAAAGCGCTACGGTACCATCGCTCAACGGATATCCACCTTTCAGCAGGTCATTGATACCGGGAACAAAAGCATCCATCTTGCGCTCGGCAAGCAACGACAGCATCTTCGGAATTTCCACACGGAAAAGGAATGGGTCTACTCCGTCCTGCGGTGTCTGCTTGGCAGGATTCAGCAGCCCGAACGCTACCAATCCGGCACCTTGCCGCCCTTCATAATAGCCTTCCATAGCAGCCAGCTTCATCGGCTGCTTTTGCGCCACCTGATAGCCCGAGCCATCACCCGTCCAGGCAGAGAGCACAGCGGCACACAGACCTACCCATGCGGCAATCTTTACACTTGCCAGCGCAAATTTCTTCTCGCGCTTCTTCCACAGATACCAGCAGCTTACGCCTACTACAAACACGGCAGCCAGCACCCAGCCGGACAGCACGCTATGGAAGAACTTATTGACAGCCATCGGCGAAGTTGCCACAGCCCAGAAGTCCACCATCTCGTTGCGTGCCGTATCGGGATTGAACTCCATACCTACGGGATTCTGCATCCACGCATTGGCAACCAGAATCCACCAGGCAGAAATCGTGGCGCCCAGCCCCGTGAGCCAAGTAGATGCCAGGTGGAAACGCTTGCTCACCTTATCCCAGCCGAAGAACATGACGGCGATAAACGTTGCTTCCATAAAGAAAGCCAAAATACCCTCGATGGCAAGCGGCGCACCGAAGATGTCGCCCACAAACCAACTGTAATTACTCCAATTCGTACCGAATTCAAATTCCAGAATAATACCGGTTGCTACACCAATAGCAAAGTTGATACCGAAAATCTTCATCCAGAATTTGGCAGTACGTTTCCAAAATTCGTCACCCGTACGGTAGTACGCTGTCTCCATGATGCCCATAATTACCGCCAGTCCAAGTGTCAGCGGCACAAAAATCCAGTGATAGATGGCGGTCAAGGCAAATTGGGCTCTCGACCAGTCAATCAGGGAAGTGTCAATGTGTCCAAGCATAAGAATCAAGTTATGAGTTATAAGTTATGAGTTATTAAGTTTTTAAGTTATCGGGTAAGAACAGAGAGACACGGAGAATTTATAAGGGCAAGGAAATAAACTCTGTGTCTCCGTGTTTAGTCGCCCAGACTCCGGTGGATAAGCTCATTGCTGACATAGCCTTCCTTGTCATCGCCCACCACGGGGGTATTCAGAAACCGTGGGAAGAAGAAAAGGCGGAGAATGAAGAACATAATGAATAACTTCACAAGAATGATAAGCCACAAAGTACGCCCTAACGTCATACTTCGAAAACCTTCCAAATAAAAACGCCAAATGTTTACCGCAGTCTGTTTCATGCCGATAAAATTATAATGATTACAAATATAAAATACTTTTATATAAAGAACAAATAAAAAGGTGAAAAGTTGAACAGAAAAAAGACTTCTCCCATTCATCGGTACAAAAAAGATTTTAGGCGAGGAAAATTCACTCAACGTCTATCACTTTTGCAATCCTTTCTCCACCCCACTACATTTGCAAATATAAAACCATAGAATAACGAAGATATGACGAACGTAAAAAGATTGACAGTGATAGCGCTATGTATGGCAAGCTGCATGGGAGTGGCCGCCCAAAACGGCACTTCCACGCAGATACCCGGCAGTTCCGAGCAGCCAGCCGACAGCCTGCCCGCCCAATGGGACTTGCAAGCGTGCATCGACTATGCCTTGCAGCAAAACATCACCATCCGCAAGAACCGCCTCAACGCGGAAAGTGCCCAGGTAGATGTAAAGACCGCCCGAGCCGCTCTCTTCCCCAGCCTTTCGGCCAGTGTGAGCCAGCGTGTCGTGAATCGCCCGAAGAGCGAGACAAACACCATCATCGACGGCGACAACATCACCAGCAGCCAGAGCAAGACTTCCTATAACGGCAGCTACGGCATCGATGCCAACTGGACCCTCTACAACGGCGGGAAGCGCCTCAACACCATCAAACAACAGCAACTGAACAACCGCATTGCCGAACTTAGCGTAGCACAGAGCGAGAACAGCATCGAAGAAAGTATCGCACAAACCTACGTACAGATACTCTACGCCGCCGAAGCCGTGAAAGTGAACGAATCGACCCTGGAAGTGAGCCAAGCCGAATGCGAACGCGCCCGCCAGCTTCTCGAAGCAGGAAGCATAGCCAAAAGCGACCTGGCACAACTGGAAGCGCAGGTAAGCACCGACAAGTACCAACTGGTGACCGCACAAGCCACCCTGCAAGACTACAAACTACAACTGAAACAACTCCTGGAACTGGACGGCGAATCCGAGATGAACCTCTACATCCCCACACTCGGCACGGAAAACGTACTGGCACCCCTGCCCACCAAAACGGACGTTTACCGTTCTGCCCTCGTGCTCCGTCCGGAAATAGAAGCCGGCAAACTGAATATACAGACATCCGACCTCGACATCAAAATTGCCCGCGCTGGCTATCTGCCTACGCTGAGCCTCAGCGCCGGCATCGGAACCAGCCATGCCAACGGCAATGACTTCACCTTCAGCGAGCAAGTCAAACAGAACTGGAACAACTCGCTGGGCTTCACCGTAAGCGTGCCTATCTTCAGCAACCGGCAGACCAAGAGTGCCGTAGAGAAAGCCAAGATTCAGAAGCAGACCAGCGAACTGGACCTGCTGGACGACCAAAAAACGCTGTACAAGACCATCGAAACCCTCTGGCTCGATGCCAACAGCGCCCAGCAGCGCTACGCCGCCGCCACAGAGAAACTGAAAAGTACGCAGACCAGCTATGAACTGATTCAAGAGCAGTTCAACCTGGGCATGAAGAATACCGTAGAACTGCTGACTGAGAAAAGCAATCTGCTCAGCGCACAGCAGGAGACACTGCAAGCCAAATACATGGCCATACTGAATATGCAGCTACTGAAGTTTTATCAAGGAGAAAAAATCGAATTATAATACCTTATATATATGAACAAAAAAAGAATCATCCTCATTGCCGTAGCTGCCGTAATCATAGTGGGCGGCGGCGTATGGCTCTTCGGTGGTGCCAAGGCCAAGCACAAGGTGACCTACGCCACAGCAACCATCCATAAAGGCGAGATTTCCGAATCCGTAACCGCCACGGGGACCATCGAACCGGTGACGGAAGTGGAAGTGGGTACCCAGGTGAGCGGTATCATCGACAAGATTCATGTAGACTACAATTCCGTAGTAACCAAAGGCCAACTCATTGCCGAGATGGACCGCGTGACACTGCAAAGCGAACTCGCTTCGCAACGCGCCGCCTACAACGGTGCAAAGGCCGAATACGAGTACCAGAAAAAACTCTACGAGCGCAACAAGACGCTGAACGAAAAGCAGCTCATCGCCGCCACGGACTATGAGCAGTCCGTCTATAACTACGAGAAGGCCAAGAGCAACTACGAAAGCAGCCAGGCATCACTGGCAAAGGCTGAACGCAACCTCTCCTACGCCACCATCACCTCTCCCATCGACGGTGTAGTCATCAGCCGCGACGTGGAAGCAGGACAGACCGTGGCTTCCGGCTTCGAGACACCGACACTGTTCACCATCGCTGCCGACCTGACGCAGATGCAGGTTGTGGCCGACGTGGACGAAGCGGACATAGGCGGTGTGGAAGAGGGACAGCGCGCCACGTTTACCGTAGACGCCTACCCGAATGACGTGTTCGAAGGAGTGGTCACACAAATTCGTCTGGGAGATGCCAGCTCAAGCAGCACGTCGAGCACCAGCACCAGCACGGTTGTGACCTACGAAGTAGTCATATCCGCCCACAACCCTGACCTGAAACTGAAACCACGCCTGACGGCCAACGTCACCATCTTCACCCTCGACCGCAAAGACGTACTGTGCGCTCCTGCCCGTGCCCTGCGCTTCAACCCCGAAAAACCGCTTATCGGCGACAATGATATCGTGAAGGATTGCGAAGGGGAACATAAACTCTGGACCCGCGAAGGCAACACCTTTACCGCCCATCCGGTGAAGATAGGTATCTCCAACGGAGTCAACACGGAAATTATCAGCGGCATTAACGAAGGTACCGTAGTGGTGACCGAAGCCACCATCGGCAGCATGCCCGGCAGCGGCGCTCCGGACATGAGCCAGGAAGCTCCCGGAGGTGAGAAGAGTCCGTTCATGCCTGGCCCTCCGGGAAGTAAGAAGAAGAGCGGAAAATAATACAAAAAAAGAATTATGAATAAAGCAGTCATTGAACTTCAAAATATCAAACGCAACTTCCAGGTGGGGGACGAAACCGTGCATGCCCTGCGCGGCGTCTCGTTCACCATCCGTGAAGGCGAGTTTGTCACCATCATGGGTACATCGGGCTCCGGAAAGTCGACTTTGCTGAATACCCTCGGCTGCCTGGACACGCCCACCAGCGGCGAATACCTGCTGGACGGTATCTCCGTACGCACCATGAGCAAGCCTCAACGCGCCGTACTACGCAACCGTAAAATCGGCTTCGTATTCCAGAGTTACAACCTGCTGCCCAAAACCACTGCCGTGGAAAATGTGGAGCTACCGCTGATGTATAACTCCTCCGTCTCGGCTTCCGAAAGGCGGAGACGTGCCATCGAAGCCCTGCAAGCCGTGGGGCTGGGCGACCGACTGGAACATAAGTCCAATCAGATGTCCGGCGGTCAGATGCAACGCGTAGCCATCGCCCGCGCCTTGGTGAACAATCCCGCCGTTATCCTGGCAGACGAAGCTACGGGTAACCTGGACACCCGTACTTCTTTCGAGATTCTGGTACTGTTCCAAAAGCTGCATGCCGAAGGACGCACCATCATCTTCGTCACCCACAACCCCGAAATAGCCCAGTACAGCAGCCGCAACATCGTGCTGCGCGACGGACAAATCAAGGACGATACCATCAACACCCAAATCCAGAATGCAGCCGAAGCCCTGGCAGCATTGCCTAAGCAGGAGGAGGAATGAGGGATAAGGGATTAAGGATTAGGGATTAATTTTAAACTTTCCATTAAAACGATATGAACGGAACAAACCTTTTCAAAATAGCCTTGCGAGCCTTGAACAACAACAAGCTGCGCGCATTCCTCACCATGCTGGGCATCATCATCGGCGTGGCGTCCGTCATCACGATGCTTGCCATCGGACAAGGTTCGAAGAAAAGCATCCAGGCGCAAATCTCCGAGATGGGCTCCAACATGATTATGATTCACCCCGGTGCCGACATGCGCGGCGGTGTCCGCCAAGACCCCAGCGCCATGCAGACCTTGAAGCTGACCGACTACGAAGCCCTGCGAAACGAAACCAACTTTCTGGCTGCCGTCAGCCCCAATGTCTCCTCCAGCGGGCAGCTCATCGCGGGCAACAACAACTACCCCTCCTCCGTGAGCGGCGTGGGCACGGACTATCTCGAAATCCGGCAGCTCAGCGTGGAGAACGGCGAGATGTTTACCGAAGCCGACATACAGACCTCTGCCAAGGTGTGCGTCATCGGAAAGACCATCCAAGACAACCTCTTTCCCGGAGGAGAGGACCCTGTGGGACGTATCATCCGCTTCAACCAAGTGCCCTTCCGCGTGGTGGGCGTGCTGAAGTCCAAAGGCTACAACTCCATGGGCATGGACCAGGACGACGTAGTGCTTGCCCCTTACAGCACCGTGATGAAACGCCTGCTGGCACAGACCTACCTTAGCGGCATCTTCGCCTCCGCCCTCACCGAGGACATGACGGACAATGCCACCGACGAAATCACCGAGATACTGCGCCGCAACCACAAGCTGAAGGAGAGTGACGACGACGACTTCACCATTCGCAGCCAGCAGGAACTCAGCACCATGCTGAACTCCACCACCGACCTGATGACCACGCTGCTTGCCTGCATAGCCGGCATTTCGCTCGTAGTGGGCGGCATCGGCATTATGAACATCATGTACGTATCGGTGACGGAACGCACGCGCGAAATCGGCCTGCGCATGAGTGTAGGCGCCCGCGGTGTCGACATCTTGAGCCAGTTCCTCATCGAAGCCATTCTTATCAGCATCACCGGAGGCATTATCGGTGTCATCATCGGATGCGGAGCCAGCTTGATAGTGAAGGGCGTTGCCCACTGGCCCATCTTCATCCAGCCGTGGAGTGTATTCCTCTCCTTCGCCGTATGTACCGTCACCGGAGTGTTCTTCGGTTGGTATCCCGCCAAGAAAGCTGCGGACCTCGACCCGATAGAGGCCATACGCTACGAATAACCTTTTCTCCCTTGCCGGAAGTTAGCCAAATAGTTCTTAAGTATTAGGAAAAAAGTTTCCGGCAATAGGGAAAAAAGTTATGCGAAACTAAGAACAATCTCTATCCCAAGCCTTGGGATAGACATCCGCAAGCTTGGGATACATATCCGCAACCTGGAAACGCTTATCCGCAACCTGCGAACAGAGATTTGCTTCGCAGGCAGCGGATATTTCCAATATCCACCTAAAATCCGTATCTTTGTATCATGATGAAACAACAGCTCCCTAACCCACGCCGCCGCGGCATCGAAACCCTGATACACATCATTGTCTGGGGTATCGTCATCGGTTTCCCCTTTCTGATGATGACACGCAGCGGCTTCAATATCAGCCTTGCGGACTATCTGCGCCACGGTAGCAGCAGTACCCTCTCATTCTTCCTTGTATTCTACATCAACTACTGCTTCCTCATTCCCCGCTACTTGTTCGAGGGACGCATCCGGCAGTATCTCCTGCTGAACACACTGCTCATCATCTGCATTACCACCGGCGCCCACCTTTGGCAAGAATACACATTCCAAAACCATATGCGCGGCGATGATGACGGTCAGCACATGGGGCCTCCCAAATGGATATTCATCTTGCGCGACGTCTCGACCATGATTCTCACCGCCGGCCTCAGCGCTGCCATCAAGCTGAGCCGCCGCTGGGCGCAGATGGACGCCGCCCGCCGCGAAGCCGAGAAAAGCCGCACGGAAGCCGAGTTGAAGAACCTGCGCAACCAGCTCAACCCGCACTTCCTGCTCAATACGCTGAATAACATCTACGCCCTCATCGCCTTCGATGCCGACAAGGCACAGACTGCCGTGCAGGAACTGAGCCGACTGCTGCGCCATGTGCTGTATGACAATCAGCAGAACTTCGTCACCCTGGACAAGGAGATGGACTTCATCCGCAACTACATCGAACTGATGCGCATCCGTCTCTCCGCCAACGTCCGTGTGGAAACAAAGATAGACGTCCGACCGGACAGCCGTACGGAAATAGCTCCGCTCATCTTTATTTCCCTCATAGAGAATGCCTTCAAGCATGGCATCTCCCCCACCGAGCCCAGCTTTATCCGTATCCACTTCAGTGAAAGCCCCGGAGAGATACATTGCGAAATAACCAACAGCTATCATCCCAAAAGCGTGGCAGACAAGAGTGGAAGCGGCATCGGGTTGGAACAAGTGCGCAAGCGTCTGGAGCTGACCTATCCCGGCCATTACGACTGGCAGCAAGGAGTGAGTGAGGACATGAAAGAGTATAAATCTATTTTAATTATAAAGATATGAATCTGAAGTGCGCCATTGTAGACGACGAGCCCCTCGCCCTGGGGTTGCTGGAAAGCTACGTCAACAAGACCCCGTTTCTGGAGTTGGTCGGTAAATACTCCAGTGCCGTACAAGCCATCAAGGAGTTGCCCGAGAAGCACATCGACCTGCTTTTCCTCGACATCCAGATGCCCGAACTGAACGGACTGGAATTTTCGAAGATGGTCGATTCCGGCACCCGCATTGTCTTTACCACCGCCTTCGACCAGTATGCCATAGACGGCTACAAAGTCAATGCGCTGGACTACCTGCTGAAACCCATCTCCTACGTCGACTTTCTGCAGGCTGCCAACAAGGCTGTGCAATGGTTTGAATTGCTGCAACAGCCCAAGGAAGAGATTCAGAGCATCTTCGTAAAAAGCGAGTATAAGCTGGTGCAAATCGAATTGAGTAAAATTCTGTACATAGAGGGGCTGAAAGACTATCTCAAAATCTACGAGGAGGATTCTCCCAAGCCTATCCTGTCTCTCATGAGCATGAAGGCAATGGAGGAACTTCTGCCTGCCTCGCGTTTCATGCGCGTCCACCGTTCCTACATTGTTCAGAAGAATAAAATACGTATTATAGACCGTGGTCGCATCGTGTTCGGAAAGAACTACATCCCGATAAGCGACAGCTATAAACTGGCTTTTCAAGAATTTTTAGACCAAAGAAGCTAAAAAAATCGACCAATCCGTCGATAAAATCGGAAAAACCGTCGATTTATTATAGAATCTTTTTGCATATTAAAATATGTTTTTTTATCTTTGCACCGAACAGATAGGAGTTGTGAAACTCCCCCAATAGAATAGTTTAGTTAAGTCTAGTTTAGTTTTTGTGTGAAGCACTTCCTCCGTAAGCGAACGTTGGAAGTGCTTTTTACATATCAACACTATTTAATCCACAAGCAGAAAAATTATCAAAGCAAATTTAAAAAACTATATATAACTACATATCAAACACCAACATAACATTCATTTTCTTATCTTTAATACAGAAACAAGTGGGCACGCATGTTTTATGATTTTACTAATCACATCTGTATAATGTTAGTTTCGCGACAACCATTATACGGTAATAATCTTGTAAATTATGGAAATCAAGAAAACATCCAAAGCAAGCCTGGAAAACAAGAAGTCAAGTTGGCTACTTGTAGGTTATGTAATTGTGCTGGTCTTCATGTTCGTTGCATTTGAATGGTCGAAGCGTGATGTTAGGATTGACATGAGCGGTGCTATTACCGAGAACGTATTTGAGCAGGAAATTGAAATTCCTATCACGGAGCAACCCGAATTAGTAGCTCCGCCACCCCCTCAAGCTCCTGCAATTGCCGAGGTATTGACAATTGTGGATGATAATGACAATGTGAAAGAAACAGCCATTGCCTCTTCCGAAGAAATCGGTGAAGCTGTAATCATCAAACCCATATCTCCAACCGTAGATGAAGAGATTCCGGTAGAGGATGAGATTTTTGAAGTTGTAGAGAAGAATCCCGAGTTTTCTTATAATGGCATGAGTCTGATGCAATATCTGGGTAAGAGTATAAAATACCCGACTATTGCACAAGAGACCGGAACCCAGGGGCGCGTAATAGTACAATTCGTTGTCAACAAAGACGGCAGCATCGTAGATGTAAAAGTAGTAAGAGGCGTAGATCCCTATCTGGACAAAGAAGCTATCCGTGTGATTTCCACCATGCCCAAATGGAAACCCGGTGAGCAACGAGGCAAACCGGTCCGTTGTAAATTCACAGTTCCCGTAATGTTTAAATTACAATAGCAGACATGCCAGTGTCCACTTTCCACTTGTCTTCATAAGGTAATCTCCAATATCCGAGGGTGTGTCGAAACTGGTATTCACCACAGATTACACAGATTTGCACAGATAAGCATCTTTGATTATCAGTAGATTAAGCTCATTCTGTGTTAATCCGTGTAATCTGTGGTGAATTTTGACACACCCCCATTTTTTTAAGTATCAACACAGCCATTTCCTTCTTCCATATTTTTCTTTCCGCAGAAAAACAAAAACATTCAGCCCTCTCAGACTGTTACATAGAAAAACAATATATCACTCCTGATAAAACCACACGATAATGAAATCACAACTCTTTGACATCAGAAGAGAATATAAGAAAGGCAGGCTGACACCGGGTAACCTCAACGACAATCCCTTTGAGCAATTCGACCATTGGCTGAACGATGCTATCCATAGTGATGAGTACGAGCCCACCGCCATGACGGTAGCTACAGTCTCGACAGACGGGCATCCTTCTACACGCACAGTGTTGCTGAAAGGGGTGGAAAATGGCCGTTTCATCTTCTTCACCAACTACGAAAGCAGAAAAGGCCGGCAACTGACTGCAAATCCGTATATATCCTTATCTTTCGTATGGCACAAACTGGAAAGGCAAATACACATTGAAGGAAAAGCTGAAAGATGCGCTCCTGCCGATTCTGACGCCTATTTTGCAAGCAGGCCTTACAAAAGTAAAATCGGGGCGAGGATTTCACCCCAAAGTCACGTCATCGGCAGCCGTATGGAGATAATGCGCGCGTTCGTCCGCGAAGCGGCAACATGGATAGGGCAAAGTATCAAACGTCCCGACAACTGGGGAGGTTTTGCCGTCACCCCTTTCCGTTTTGAATTCTGGCAAGGACGGGAAAGCAGGCTACACGACCGTTTCCTCTATTCCCAACAAGCGGATGGCAGCTGGAAAAAGGAGAGGCTGGCTCCCTAAATACGGACAGGGAAACACTTCTCATCACAAATAAATCTTAAAAGGAGGAACAAAGCCACAGAAACGCTGTTTGAAGGGGAAACTCTAAAAACAACTGTTATGAATTACGGTATCAGTATTCTTTTCAGGGCTATACCCTTGTTGATGGCCCTTTTCTGTTTCGGCTACGGAGCCTTTGTGCTCCACGAAGGACTGGATTCGGCAAAATTTGTGGCCGGTCCGGTAGTATTTTCCTTAGGGATGATTTGCATTGCCTTGTTCGCCACAGCGGCAACAATCATTAGACAAATTATTCATACCTACAATCCGATAGCCAGATACGCACTTCCGGTTATTGGTTACCTGGCAGCCGTACTCACAGTAATCTATGGTTGGAATTATATGCACGAAGCTGCCACGGCAAGCAATTTCGTGGCAGGACACGTGATTTGCGGAGTCGGTTTCATCACAGCTTGTGTAGCTACCACAGCCACAGCCTCCACCCGCTTCACCCTCATTCCCGCCAACTCGGAACGTACCGACCAGCTACAACCTGCCGATGCATTCAATTCCTCCCAGGGATATATCCTGATAGCAGTTGCCACCCTTATGGCAGTAATGGCATGGATATGGGCCTTCTGGCTATTGTCAAAAAGCAGCGAGCACAATGCATATTATGTAGCAGGCCATGTCATGGCAGGACTTGCTTGTATCTGTTCCAGCTTGGTGGCGCTGGTTGCAACCATCGTCCGCCAGATACGCAACAACTATACAAAGTCTGAACGGAAACAATGGCCGGCCCTTGTTTTGATAATGGGCAGCATAAGCATTCTCTGGGGACTTCTGGTCTTGGCCAACAGCAATCCGGCACTCTCCTCCACAGGATATATTATGATAGGCCTGGGACTGGTATGCTACAGCATTTCCAGCAAAGTCATACTACTTGCCGCCATCTGGCGGAACACTTTCAAGCTGGCCAACCGCATCCCGCTGATTCCGGTCTTCACGGCCCTGGCTTGTCTGTTTCTCTCCGCCTTTCTGTTTGAGATGGCAAGCCTGCACAATGCCTATTTTGTCCCTGCACGCGTACTGGCAGGTTTGGGAGGCATCTGCTTTACATTATTCTCCATCGTAAGCATTCTGGAGAGCGGTACATCTAAGTAGACATTTTCCCGCCATTGGCCTGAGCATCGAGGAACAATTCCACACGCTCGGCATGGTGGGCCACATAAGCTGCCGGACCGGTATCCCCGGAATCAAGAATATCGCGGACCACATCCGCCTTATTCTTGCCGGTAACAAAGAAAATAAGATTCTTCGCAGCAAACAAAAGGCAGCCGGTCATGGCTATGCGTTTCTGCCCATTATAGGGATTGACACTCACCTCATAAGGATGAAAGGAAGAAAGCAGATATTCCTGCCCCGGAAAGATAGAGGAGGTATGCCCGTCGTCTCCAGCACCGAGCAAAACGACATCGAAGGCCGGGAAGCCACCCCAAAGCGGAACCGTGCGGCAAACCAGCGTCGAATAGTTCTTTGCTTCAATCTCCGGGCGGTTCACTCCATAAATAGGATAAACGTATTCATCGGGCATGCCTACTTCATCCAACAGCAAACGGCGCATGGTACCATAATTGCTCTCATAATCCTCTGCCGGCACACACCGTTCATCCACCCAATAAATCCGCATCCGCATCCAAGGAGTCACCTCCTTGTACTCGTTGGCCCAAATGTCAAACATCAGCGAAGGAGTACTTCCCCCACTGAATGCAAAATAAAAGGTCTTTTCCGGCTCACGCTCCATCATCGCAATCAAATGTTCAATCAACGCATGTGCCGTAGCTGTAGCCGAATGGTAAACATAACTTTTCATAACTCGCAATATTCATCTGTATTAGTCAAATTCTTACACGGATTAGTCCACTCAGCACCATGTTCGTGCATCATCGCTTCACTTTCCAAAGGTCCCCACGTACCTACGGGATACCCATATAAAGGAGCATCCGTATGCTCTTTCCAATAACGCAACACGGGATCGAAAAAGCGCCATGAAGCCTCTACCGCGTCGCTGCGGGTAAAGAGTGTAGGGTCACCTTGTATGCAGTCCTCTATCAGACGGGCATAGGCATCGCCGGTAGGCAACCCGCCCAACTGGTCATAACTGAAGTCCATCATCACCTGCTTCACGTCAAATCCGGGTCCGGGAGTCTTCATGCCGAATTTCAGCACAATACCTTCATTGGGTTGCAGGCGGAGAATCAGCTTATTCGCGCGGGGACAATGTCCACCCTCGCAACGGAACATCTGATGGGGCGTCTCACGGAAATGTACAACAATCTCAGTCACCTTTGTCGGCATTTGTTTGCCGGTACGGATATAGAAAGGAACACCCTTCCACCGCCAGTTGTTAATACCGATTTTCATGGCAATATACGTTTCGGTACGCGAATCAGGTGCCACGTTCTTCTCTTCCCTATACCCGGCTTTCGAGCCCGAAGCCGTATATTGTCCGCGGACAATGTGTTCCTCCAAATCCTCCTCTGTCAAGGGAGCCAATGACTCATAGACCTTCACCACCTCGTTGCGGAAATTATCGGCATTGAAAACGGCAGGCGGTTCCAATGCAGTGAGCGCCACAAGCTGTATGAGGTGGTTTTGTACCATATCGCGCAGGGCTCCGGCACCTTCATAGAATCCGCCACGTCCTTCGATACCCAGATTCTCTACGGCTGTAATCTCCACATAGTCTATATAATTACGGTTCCATAGCGGTTCGAAGATTCCGTTGGCAAAACGGAAGGCGAGAATGTTCTGCGCCGTTTCCTTACCCAAAAAATGGTCGATGCGGTAAATCTGATGCTCCTTGAAAACGGAAGCATAAATGCTATTCAGCTTTCTGGCTGACTCCAAATCGTAACCGAACGGCTTTTCAACGATGATACGCGTATCAGGACGGTTCAGACCGGCCGCCTTCAAGTGCAAGGGAATGACACCGTACAAGGAAGGTGGAGTAGCCAGATAGAACAGCAGGTTGTCCGGTTTCTGCTCACCGGTAAACTCTTGTAAACGTCCGTCCAGCAGATGATAGCCTTCAACCTCGGCGGGATCCAATGTCTGGTAATGCAGATGGCTGCAAAAATCCCTCATTTTATCTTCCACCTGCTCTTTGGAAGCTACGAACTTACTCAATTCACTCATTATATATTCTTGGTAACGGGCATCCGTATACTCGGTGCGTCCTATCCCCAGAATGGAGAATCCTTCCGGCAACCGCCCGCCACTATATAAAGTATAGAGCGCCGGCATCAGTTTGCGCTTCGTCAAGTCACCCGAAGCGCCGAATATAACAATCACTAATTTATTCATCATCTTCTCCCCCTTTCTCACACATTGTACGTACCCGATTTCGTATCTCCTCCGTGTCCCGTCCAATTTTCATGGAAAAACTGTCCACGCAACTCGTCTGTCCTTTCAAAGGTATGCGCACCAAAATAGTCACGTTGCGCCTGAATCATATTGGCAGGCAACTTGGCAGACACCAGCGAATAGAAATAATTCAAGGCGGACGAGAATGCAGGCACCGGAAGTTCCTCTTTCATGGATTGTGCCACCAGATGTTTCCAGCCGGAAAGCAACAGCTGCATTTCATTTTTGAAATAAGGAGCCAACAGCAGATGTTTGGGCTTGTCTTTTGCCTCGAAAGCCGTAGCTATGTCGTTCAGGAAAATACTACGGATGATGCAGCCGCCCCGCCACATGCGTGCGATGGATGCCAAATCGAGGTTCCAGGCAAAAGCGTCGGATGCACGCTGCAACACGGCGAATCCCTGAGCATATGACACTAATTTGGAAGCATAGAGTGCGGAATAGATATCCTTCACCATCTCCGACTTGTTGTACACCGCCTGCGAGCGTCGGCATACAAATTGCTTGGAAGCCGTTTCACGCAAGCCCTTCTGTGCCGACAAACTACGTTCGAACACAGCCGTAGCAATCAGCCCCAACGGCATGCCCAGCTCCATCGCATTGATAACGGACCACTTGCCCGTACCTTTCTGTCCGGCGGTATCCAATATCTTATCTATCAGGTAACCTCCTGATTTGTCCTTATGACGCAGTATGTTGGCGGTAATTTCAATGAGATAGCTACGCAACTTACCCTCATTCCAATCAGCAAAGATTTCTGCCATCTGTCCATTGTCCAGACCAAGCAGATTCTTCATCACCCAATAAGCTTCGGCAATAAGCTGCATATCTCCATATTCGATACCGTTATGTATCATCTTGACGAAATGACCGGAACCGGCAGGACCAATCCACTGGCAGCACGGAGTACCGTCAGATGCTTTTGCCGCAATACTCTGCAGGATAGGCTTCACCTCAGGCCAGGCACTTTCAGATCCTCCGGGCATGATAGACGCGCCGTTCAGCGCTCCTTCCTCTCCACCGGAAACTCCAGCTCCCACAAAACGGAAGCCTTTCTTTTCGGCCAATGCCACACGCCGGTTGGTGTCCTCATAATTGGAATTACCACCGTCAATCAGGATATCCCCTTCGGACAAATGGGGAAACAGCTGTTCCATCAGTTCATCCACCGCACTGCCGGCACGAACCATCATCATTATTTTGCGGGGTATGGCAATGGAAGTTACAAATTCGGCTATATCTGTATAGCCTTCAATTTTTTTCCCTTTGGCGCGGCCGTTCACAAAACGTTCCACCACCCCTTCTTCCACTCCCGGAACCGTACGATTATATACCGAAACATTCCATCCCTTATCTGCCATATTGAGGGCCAAATTCTCGCCCATAACTGCCAGACCGATAAGTCCAATGTCTGTTTTATTTAAATTCTTCATATTCATGTAAATTTTGTCTTTATATGGAAACAAAATGCTAACAGCATTTGTTCGTATGAATTACGAAAATAAAATAGTACTTTTGTCAGCGAAAGCCTATTTTTCAACCAGACAGAAAACCAATGCTCATGAAGAACTTCCACATCGGACTATTGCCACGCATCATCATTGCCATTATCTTAGGTATACTTTTCGGAAATTTCCTACCGGCTTCGCTGGTACGGCTGTTCGTAACATTCAATGCCATTTTCAGTGAATTCCTGAACTTCTCCATCCCCCTCATCATTGTGGGACTGGTCACGATTGCCATTGCCGACATCGGCAAAGGAGCCGGACGGATGCTGGTCGTCACGGCGCTCATTGCTTACGGAGCTACCTTATTCTCCGGCTTTCTCTCCTATTTCACCGGTATGGCGGTATTTCCTTCCCTCATAGAAACCGGGGTGCCGTTAGAAGAAGTCAGTGAGTCTCAAGGCATTCTTCCCTATTTTTCCGTGGGTATCCCGCCCTTGATGAATGTTATGACCGCACTCGTACTTGCCTTCACACTGGGGCTGGGCCTGGCTCATCTGAAAAGAGCAAAGTCGGAAGAACGGCGTCTCTGCCGATATTGCCGGATTCGTCATCCCACTTTGCGCCACCATCCATCTGTCGGGCAGCACATTGAAGATTGTGGCATGCGCCCTGGCACTGATGATAATGCAAGGCATGCCCCATGATTTCCCTCTATTTGCAGGATTTATCTTCATGCTGGGCATCACTATGGTAGCCGCTCCCGGGGTACCGGGAGGCGCCATCATGGCATCACTGGGCATCCTGCAATCCATGCTGGGCTTCGACGAGTCGGCACAAGCGCTGATGATTGCACTATACATAGCGATGGACAGCTTCGGTACTGCCTGCAATGTGACGGGCGACGGGGCAATCGCACTGATTATCGACAAAGTGATGGGAAAGAAATAGTTTATATTTTGCTATCTCGTGGAAAATAACGAATATTGCAGTCCGAAAAGACATAATAACAAGAAGCATACATTATGAAGAAAGCCCTTATCTCCGGCATTACCGGGCAGGACGGCTCGTTCCTTGCCGAATTCCTCCTGCAGAAAGGATATGAAGTGCACGGTATCCTGCGTCGCTCTTCCTCTTTCAACACCGGCCGCATCGAACACCTCTACTTCGATGAGTGGGTACGCGACATGAAACAGAAACGTACCATTAACCTGCACTATGGAGACATGACAGACTCCAGCTCTCTCATCCGTATCATCCAGAGTGTGCAGCCGGACGAAATATATAACCTTGCCGCTCAAAGCCATGTCAAAGTATCCTTCGACGTGCCCGAATATACCGCCGAAACCGATGCCGTAGGCACCCTGCGCATGCTCGAAGCCGTACGCATTCTCGGTATGGAAAAGAAGACACGCATCTACCAGGCCTCCACTTCCGAGCTCTTCGGAAAAGTGCAGGAAGTGCCGCAAAGCGAAACGACCCCGTTCTATCCCCGCAGCCCCTATGGCGTAGCCAAACAGTATGGCTTTTGGATTACAAAGAACTACCGCGAAAGCTATGGCATGTTTGCTGTAAACGGCATACTCTTCAACCACGAGAGCGAACGCCGAGGTGAAACCTTCGTGACAAGAAAAATCACACTGGCGGCTGCCCGCATCGCCCAAGGCTTCCAGGACAAGCTGTATCTGGGCAATCTGGATGCCCGGCGCGACTGGGGATATGCCAAAGACTACATCGAGTGCATGTGGCTCATCCTGCAGCACGACACCCCCGAAGACTTCGTCATTGCCACCGGAGAAATGCATACCGTACGCGAATTTGCGACACTGGCATTCCGGGAGGTAGGCATCACTCTGCGCTGGGAAGGCCAGGGAGTGGACGAGAAGGGTATCGACACACAGACCGGAAAAGTCCTCGTGGAAGTCGACCCCAAATATTTCCGGCCTGCCGAAGTGGAACAATTGCTGGGCGACCCCACCAAAGCAAAAACACTGCTGGGATGGAATCCGAGGCAGACCAGTTTTGAAGAGTTGGTACGCATCATGGCAGAGCACGACATGAAATTTGTGAAGAAACTGTATTTAAGAAGCAAAGAGCTTTGAATGAACAATTAAACTTTCAGACAACAATGTTAGACAAAAATGCCAAAATATATGTAGCAGGCCACCGGGGACTGGTAGGTTCTGCCATCTGGAAAAATCTTGAGGAGAAAGGATACACCAATCTCATCGGCAAGACCCACACAGAACTCGATCTGCTCGACGGAGTTGCCGTACGCCGCTTCTTCGACGAGGAGCAGCCCGAATATGTATTCCTTGCCGCCGCCTTTGTGGGTGGCATTATGGCCAACAGTATCTACCGTGCCGATTTCATCTACAAGAACCTGCAGATACAACAGAACGTCATCGGCGAAAGCTTCCGCCACGGAGTGAAAAAACTTCTCTTTCTTGGCAGCACCTGCATCTATCCCCGTGATGCCGAACAGCCGATGAAAGAAGACGCACTCCTCACTTCTCCGCTGGAATACACGAACGAGCCCTATGCCATCGCCAAAATAGCCGGACTGAAAATGTGCGAAAGCTTCAATCTTCAATACGGTACGAACTACATTGCCGTGATGCCCACCAACCTTTACGGTCCCAACGACAACTTCGACCTGGAACGCAGCCACGTGCTCCCTGCCATGATACGCAAGATACACCTCGCCCACTGCCTGAAACAAGGCGACTGGGATGCCGTACGTCACGACATGAACCTGCGTCCGGTGGAAGGCATCAACGGCGACAGCAGCAAAGAAGACATTCTGAATATCCTCCGGAAATACGGCATCAGCGAAGAAGAAGTGAGATTATGGGGTACCGGCACCCCCTTGCGCGAATTCCTCTGGAGCGAGGAGATGGCAGATGCCAGCGTCTTCGTCATGGAACACGTCGACTTCAAAGATACCTTCGAGCCGGACGACAAGGAAATCCGCAACTGTCACATCAATATCGGTACGGGCAAGGAAATCACTATCCGCCAGTTGGCAGAGCTGATTGTCAACACCGTAGGCTATCAGGGCCGGTTGACCTTCGACACTTCCAAACCCGACGGCACCATGCGCAAACTGACCGATCCCGGTAAGTTACATGCATTGGGATGGCATCATAAGATTGATATCGAGGAAGGTGTGCAACGCATGTACCGATGGTACTTGGGAAAGTAATTAGTGACGTCTGATTAGCCATGAATGCCATACGGTACAAGGTGGGAACTGTATTGTTTATATTGCTGATACTTTTATCAGGTATCAGCCCAACCATGAATGCCATGATAGCTCCCGTGACCTATTCCGTTCGCGGCAAAGTCATCGACAGACAGTCCAGACAACCCGTGGCCTACGCCAACGTTTTCGTTGCCGGCATCCCCGGGAAAGGGGCATCCACCGATTCACTCGGCACATTCAAGATAGAGCAGGTACCTCCGGGCATCTATAGCCTTGAGGCATCCTGCATAGGATACCAGACTGTTTCCACCCCCGAATATATTGTTTCAGCCTCAACCCCGTTCATCGAGATAGAGATGGAAGAGGATGCCAATCTGCTGAACACAGTAGTGGTGGTGCCTTCTCCCTTCCGGCGAAGTATCGAAAGCCCGGTCAGCATGCGTATCATCGGCTTGCAGGAAATAGAGAAAAGTCCCGGAGCCAACCGGGATGTTTCGCGCATCGTACGCTCCTATCCCGGCGTCTCTTTCTCTCCCATCGGCTATCGCAACGACTTGATTGTTCGGGGCGGTTCTCCTTCCGAAAACCGCTTTTATATGGATGGCATCGAAATCCCCAACATCAACCACTTTGCCACTCAGGGTGCATCCGGAGGACCGGTAAGTATTGTCAATGCCGACCTGATACGCGAGATTACATTTTATACAGGCGCCTTCCCCGCCAACCGCTCCGGAGCCTTGAGTTCCGTCCTCGACTTCCGCCTCAAGGACGGAAATCCGGACAAGCAGGCGTTCAAAGCCACCATCGGCGCATCGGAAGTCTCGCTCAGCGGAGCAGGCCATCTGGGGCAGCGCACCACTTATCTGTTCTCCGCACGCCAGTCCTACCTGCAACTTTTGTTCAAGGCTTTGGGACTGCCCTTCCTGCCCAATTTCATTGACGGACAATTCAAAACAAAAACCCGTTTCAACGAGCACAGCGAGCTGACCCTGCTTGGTCTTGCAGGCATTGACAAGATGAAACTGAATACCGATGAAAAAGGAGAAGATGCCGAATATCTGCTCAGCTATCTCCCCACTATCCATCAGGAAACATTCACTCTCGGAGCCTCTTACAGACACTACAATGGAAGGCACGTACAATCCCTTATACTGAGCCATAACTACCTGAACAACCGCAATCTGAAATACCGCAACAACGATGACTCTTCCGAAGACAACCTGACCCTGCGCCTACGCTCCACAGAACAAAAGACCATCCTGCGTTTCGAAAACCAAACGCGCTTGGGAGCATGGACCCTAAAAGAAGGAGCAGAACTGAACAACTCCATCTATACAAACCACAGCAGGCAAAGACTATACGGCAGTCATTCGGGTACGCTTTCCATCTACGAAACCTCACTCAACATCTTCGGCTGGGGGGCTTTCTTCTCTTCCAACTATACCACCGCCGACAAGCGTCTGGCCCTTTCTGCCGGTATCCGTATGGATGGCAACACTTACAACCGAAAGATGCGGCAGCTATGGAAACAGTTCTCCCCACGCCTCTCTGCATCCTACAAACTCTCGGAACAATGGACCCTGAGCGGAAGTACCGGCCTCTACCACCAATTGCCTCCCTACACCGCTTTGGGATATAAAGACAATGAAGGGCAATATCTCAACAAAAACCTGAAGTACATGCAGGTCTTTGAAAGCAGCCTCGGTGTGGACTGGCACCTGCAAGACCGGTTCATGGTTTCTGCAGAAGGTTTCTTCAAGCGTTACAGCCGTATGCCACTTTCCCTTCAAGACAACATTCCGTTGGCATGCAAAGGAAACGATTACGGTGTCACCGGCAACGAAGCACTCGTCCCTACAGCCAGCGGCAGGGCCTACGGACTGGAAACCATGTTCCGCTGGCAGGCATCCGGCAAGTTCAATCTCGTATCCTCCTTCACCTTATACCGCAGCGAATACCGCAACCGTCCAGATGGAGACTTCATTCCATCTGCCTGGGACAACCGTTTCATACTCAACATGAGCGGTACATACAACCTGCCCCGGCGCTGGAGCATAGGAGGCAAGCTAAGCTATATAGGCGGCAGCCCCTACACTCCCTATGATGAAGACAAATCATCACTCGTAGAAGCATGGGATGCCAAAGGACAGCCCTACTACGACTATGCGTACTATAATACCGGGCGACTTCCCAACTTTGCCCAGTTAGACTTGCGTGTGGACAAGTCCTTCTACTTCCATCACTGCATGATAGGAATCTATCTGGACATACAGAATATCACCGGCAACAAACTGAAGCAACCGGATGTGATAATGAGTACGGGCATCATCGAAAATCCGTCTGCTCCTGTTACCGAACAGCGCTATAAAATGAAATACCTCAAGCAGGAAAGCGGCACTATCCTGCCTACTTTAGGTATAACTGTCGAGTTTTAGCAAATAGCCGCCATAAAAACTATTTTCCCTATAAAAGTTTGCTTTCTATATATAAACCCTTATATTTGCACAATTTTCAACCAAATGTGCAATTAATATCATGGAACAAAGTTTTATCGCCTATATAGAGAATAGCATAAAGGAAAATTGGGATTTAGACGCTCTGACCGACTATAAGGGAGCAACCCTACAATATAAGGACGTAGCCCGCAAAATAGAAAAGCTGCATATCATTTTCGAGGCAAGCGGCATCAAGAAAGGCGATAAGATTGCCGTCTGTGGCCGCAACAGTTCCCACTGGGGCGTAACGTTCCTCGCAACATTGACCTACGGTGCGGTAATCGTCCCCATCCTTCACGAGTTCAAGGCAGACAATGTACACAACATCGTGAACCATTCCGAAGCCAAACTGCTTTTCGTAGGCGACCAGGTTTGGGAAAACCTCAACGAAAGTGCCATGCCGCTGCTGGAGGGCATCATGATGATGGCAGACTTCTACATTCTTGTCTCCCGCAGCGAAAAGTTGGACTATGCCCGCGAACATCTCAACGAAATGTTCGGTAAGAAATACCCCAAGAACTTCCGCAAGGAGCATGTCAGTTATCACAAGGACCAGCCCGACGAACTGGCGGTCATCAACTATACATCCGGCACCACCAGTTACTCCAAAGGAGTGATGCTGCCCTACCGCAGCCTTTGGTCAAACACCACTTTTGCTTTCGAAGTATTGCCGCTGAAAGCCGGTGACAAGATTGTCTCCATGCTGCCAATGGCACATATGTACGGACTTGCATTCGAGTTTCTGTATGAATTCGCCGTAGGTTGCCACATATTCTTCCTCACTCGTATGCCCAGCCCCAAAATCATTTTCCAGGCTTTCACCGAAGTGAAGCCTAACCTGATTGTGGCTGTTCCGCTCATTATCGAAAAGATTATAAAGAAGAGCGTACTGCCCAAGCTGGAAACTCCCGCCATGAAGCTGTTGCTGAAAGTACCCATCATCAATGACAAGATAAAGGCGACCGTACGCGAACAAATGATTCAAGCCTTTGGCGGAAACTTTGCAGAAATCATTGTAGGAGGAGCTGCCTTCAACCAGGAAGTGGAGCAGTTCTTAAAGATGATAGATTTCCCCTATACGGTAGGCTATGGAATGACGGAATGCGGCCCCATCATCTGTTACGAGGATTGGACCCGCTTCAAACCCGGTTCTTGCGGAAAGGCCGCACCGCGTATGGAGGTGAAAATCCTATCATCCGATCCCGAAAACATTCCGGGAGAGATTGTCTGCCGTGGTCCCAATGTCATGCTGGGTTACTACAAGAACGACGAGGCCACCGTACAGGTACTCGACAAAGACGGCTGGCTGCACACCGGAGACCTTGCCCTGATGGATGCCGAAGGCAACGTAAGCATCAAGGGACGCAGCAAGAACATGCTCCTTGGTCCGAGCGGTCAGAATATCTACCCGGAAGAGATAGAAGACAAACTGAACAATATGCCGTATGTAGCCGAAAGCATCATCGTGCAGCAGAATGAGAAACTGGTAGGTCTGGTTTACCCCGACTTCGATGATGCCTTTGCCCATGGGCTGAACAATGACGACATCGAACGCGTCATGGAGGAAAACCGTGTGGCACTGAATGCAGAACTGCCCGCATACAGCCAGATATTCAAAATGAAAATCTATCCTGAAGAATTTGAAAAAACGCCGAAGAAATCTATCAAACGCTTCTTGTATCAGGAGGCCAAAGGATAATGTAAAAAAACAATTAAACTACAACCTATCTAACCCTTTCTAAATTATTATCTAAATGAGAAACGAATTATTATTATCCGCCATGCTTCCGATATGCGGAATGGCGGGAGAAGCGTATGGCATGCCGCCTGGGGATGCCGTACCTGCTCCAAAAGAGCAGCCAAACATCATTCTGTTCCTAGTGGATGACATGGGATGGCAAGACACGTCCCTCCCCTTTTGGACACAGCGTACCAAGTACAACGATACGTACCATACTCCCAACATGGAACGGATGGCTACACAAGGCAAAATGTTTACGCAGGCCTATGCATGCAGCATCAGTTCACCTACGCGTGTCAGCCTTTTTACGGGAATGAATGCTGCCAGGCATCGAGTCACCAGTTGGACCCTCCGTAAGAACACTACCCATGAACAACCCGACTCGGTCATGATTTATCCGGAATGGAACGTTAACGGCATTTGTCAAGAGCCTGGCGTGGAACGGACCACACAAGTCACCTCCCTGGCCGAAGTACTCAAAGACCATGGCTATCACACCATTCATTGCGGAAAAGCCCACTTTGGTGCTGAAGGCACTCCCGGAGCCGACCCGTTGAAAATGGGGTTTGAAGTGAACATAGCCGGACATGCTGCCGGTTCACCTGCCAGCTACTATGGCAAGGAGAATTTCGGCAACAAAACAGACGGTAAAAGCCCGCTGGCTGCCGTACCCGGTCTGGAGAAATATCATGGAACCGACACTTTCCTAAGTGAAGCCCTTACCATAGAGGCCATGAAGGCACTGGACGATGCACAGCAGACTGACAAGCCATTCTTTCTGTACATGGCACACTATGCCATCCATACCCCTATACAACCTGACATGCGTTTCTACCAGAAGTACCTGGACAAAGGCCTTCCTCCGGTAGAAGCCGCCTATGCTACTCTCATTGAGGGTATGGACAAAAGTCTGGGAGACATTATGGATTATCTGGACAAGAACAACCTGACGGAAAACACTATCCTCATCTTCATGTCCGACAATGGCGGTTTGGCGGCCCATACCCGCGCCGGACAACTGCATGTCCAGAACTATCCGCTCAACAGTGGTAAAGGTTCCGCCTACGAAGGAGGCATACGTGAACCGATGATTGTCCGCTGGCCGGGCATCGTAGCGCCCCAAACCCAATGCGACCATTACCTGATGATAGAGGACTTCTTCCCCACCATCCTTGAGATGGCAGGCGTAGACAACTATACAACCGTACAGCAACGCGACGGCATCAGTTTCATGCCATTGCTCACCGGAAAAGGTAAAATGAAAGACCGTGATATCTACTGGCATTATCCCAATAGCTGGGGTCCTTCCGGCCCGGGCATCGGAGCCACTTGCTCCATCCGTTCGGGCGAGTGGAAGCTGGTGTATTATTTCGGTGACGGTAGACGGGAACTTTTCAACATCCCCGCCGACATCAGTGAAAAACATGATATGGCCCGAGAGAAGCCTGAAGTTGTCAAAGAGTTGTCACGGAAATTAAGTAATTACCTCCGGTCTGTGGATGCGCAGCGCCCTCTGTTGCGTGCCACCCGCCAACCAGCTCCCTGGCCGGACGAAATATAGAAAAAAAGTATGAAACGAAACCTTTCCCTCCTCCTTGTGTCCCTGCTTCTTGCAGGGACAGCTCTTGCCCAAGAACATAATCCGGGCAGCGTACAGCCGGATACGATTCAGAAATCCTCCGAAAAATCTTTCCGGAAACAACGCTCTCCACGAACAGACCATGGCCCGGTAGGTATCAATATCTCCTTATGGAAAAACATCTCCACACAGCGGACTGATACCATAGGAAGCACCTGCTTCAATCTGGGTGTGTTCTCCTCCATGAACCGTCTGAATGGCCTCGGCATGAATATTCTTGGCAGTGTAACCGGCAGGGATGTGAACGGTGTACAGATGGCAGGTCTGTCAAATATGGTGGGGGGAAGCATGCGAGGCATGCAGATAGCAGGAATTACCAACATCAATGGCAACAACCTTATCGGAGTATCCGTTTCGGGACTGGTAGGTATCACCGGAAACCATGCGCAAGGCGTCATCATTTCCGGTCTGGCAAACATCAGTGGGGACTATAATCGTGGCGCCTCCATAGGCGGCCTGTTGAATATCAGCGGAGAAGGTGCTTCCGGCATACACTTTGCCGGACTCGCCAATATTTCCGGTGGAAATTTCAAAGGATTTTCAGGGGCCGGCCTGCTAAGTGTAATCGGTGAAGACTTGAATGGCATGCAGATGTCCGCCCTTACCAACATCACCGCCGGAGATATGACCGGTGTTCAGGTTTCCGGCCTGGGCAATGTGGTGGGTGGTACAGCCCGAGGATTACAAATAGGCGCTGCCAATATGGCCATACGTGCCAAAGGGCTTCAAATAGGTCTATTCAACTACTACAAAGAAAAATTAGATGGTTTCCAGTTGGGATTAGTCAATGCCAATCCCCAAACAAAAGTTCAACTGATGTTTTTCGGTGGTAATGCCACCAAGCTGAATGTAGGTGCCCGTTTCAAGAACCGGCTCTTCTATACCATCCTCGGTGGCGGTACCCATTATCTGGATTTTGGCGATAAGTTTTCCGCTGCCCTCTTCTACCGTGCCGGTCTTGAATTACCGCTCTACAAACAGCTGTTCATCAGCGGAGATCTGGGATACCAACATATAGAAACCTTCAAGAACAAGGACTACGGCATTCCGGCACGTCTCTATGCCCTCCAGGCACGTGTCAATCTGGAATACCACCTGACCGAGCGCTTTGGCATATTCCTCACCGGCGGTTATGGCGGCAGCCGCTACTACACCCAAGGGAAAACCTATGACAAAGGCATCATTGTAGAGGGCGGGGTGACGATACTGAAATTATAAATTATTGTTTCTCCTTAATCAGCCCCGTCCTATACGCCACCAGCAGTTTCATCAAATCCTGAATCTGCGTAACGAGTTCACTTCCTTTATCCGTATCCTTCACCATCATACGCTGCGAATTGAATTCGACAACCAGGGTTGTAGACTTGATGTCTTGTCCTTCTTCAATGGCTTTCTGACGGCTCTGGAACGGCTCATGCTGCACCAACTGCAAGCCGTGGGAATGATATACCAGCGTATATCCCGCAATTCCCGTTTCCGGCTGATAGGCTTTTGAAAAACCACCGTCAATCACCAGCAGCTTACCATCCGCTTTGATGGGTTTCTCACCTTTAATGGTCTTTACCGGTACATGTCCGTTGATGATATGCGAATGTGGCCCCGGCTTCACGCCGAACTCTTCAAGAATGCGGTCACACACCTCAGCCTCGTTGCGCAAAGCATAGTAATGCCCTTTCGTCTCCTTATGCAATGTTTTGTCGGCCACAAAATAGCGTTCAAAGGTAGCCATCTTGTCTTTATCGAAGGAAGGGGCATCCGGTCCGCACCACATGTACCAGACATAATCCAGTGCAAACTGTTTCTCGTCCGAACCGTCCTCGTCAAAGTAAGCGGTACGTATCAGCTGGTCGGTCTTTTTCAGCAACTTACGTCCCCAGTATTCCTTTTGGCCGATGCGGACATGTTTAAAACTGCCGTCCGCATTCAGAGGCACGGAAGCATGATAAAGCAGGTTACTGTTGCACACCAGATACATGCCGCCATACGTAAACAAGCAGCGCATGTGCTTCTTCATCTTCTCGCTGTTCATGAAAGAAGAATGAATCCGGTGCATCAGTTCGCGCTCTTCGTCCGACAGACGATACGGGTCCGCCGGGTCTACGGTGGGGAAATTCACATCGCGCAACGGATATTCCTTGCCTTCGTATACAAACACACCACGCTCGAAATCCACCAGATGCAGCAGTTTCCGGTTCTCCATACCGAACTCAGGACGGCGGCTGATGATTTCCGCCTCCAGTTTCAACTGGATAACCGTAATCGCCTTGTGCATCTGTGTAATCAGCCGCAAGGTCTTCTCATTGTATTCCGCATCGGCAAAGTTCATTTTCGGCGCAAAGATGGTGCAAGGGTCATCCGCATAGGTATCCATGGCAAACGTTGCAAGCGGCAACAGATTGATGCCATAACCATCCTCCAGCGTTGCTAAATTGGCATAGCGCATCGACATACGGATTACGTTGGCTATACAAGCATCATTACCTGATGCGGCACCCATCCACAGAATATCGTGGTTACCCCATTGGATGTCGAAATTATGATAATCACAGAGAGTATCCATGATAATATGCGCACCCGGTCCGCGGTCGTATATATCGCCCACGATATGCAGCGAGTCGATGGTCAAGCGCTGGATAAGGTTGCACATCGCCACAATAAAATCATCCGCACGCTTCGTAGAGATAATGGTACTGATTATGACATTGATATAGGCATGCTTGTTAGGTTCGATGCTCGATTCGTGCAACAGCTCTTGAATGATATACGAGAACTCTGCTGGAAGTGCCTTGCGTACTTTCGAACGGGTATATTTGGACGAAACGTTCTGGCATACTTTTACCAACTGGTTCAGTGTTATCAAATGCCAGTCATCCAGGTCCGTTTCCTGCTCCTTGATAAGTTGCAGCTTCTCTTCCGGATAATAAATTAACGTACAGATTTCCTTCTTCTCACTTTCGCGCAGTGTATGCCCGAATATTTCGTTCACCTTACGTTTCACTGCCCCCGATGCATTCTTCAGCACATGCTGAAAAGCCTCATACTCACCATGAATATCCGTCAGAAAATGCTCTGTACCTTTCGGCAGATTCAGAATGGCCTCCAGATTGATGATTTCCGTACTGGCATCAGCAATGGTAGGAAAACTGCGTGATAATAATTGCAAATAACGCAAGTCATTGACAATACTTTCCGGAGTTATATTTCCCATAGTTATTTAATTGATAGTTGATAATTGACAGTTGATAATATCCCTCATTCTTCATTATCCATTAATGAAGAACATGAGCAGCACTTGGGCTATGATTACCCGTAGAAACATGCACAGCGGATAAACCGTAGCATAAGCTACAGACGGATTGTCTCCCGGAATGGTGTCGTTGGCGTAGTTCAGCGCCATGGGGTTTGCCATGCTTCCGCACAGCATACCCGCCATTGTTCCGAAATCTATCTTCAGCCACTTGAAGGTAACGATACCCATAATCAATACCGGAACCACAGTCAACGCAAAACCCGTAGCAATCCATAACAGCCCTTCCGGCCGGAATACCGTATCGAAGAAATGGGCACCTGCATCCAGTCCCAGGCAAGCCAGGTAAAGAGACAATCCCAATGCACGGAGCATCAGGTTCGCACTGCGCGTAGTATAAGTCACCATGTGCATCCTCGGACCGAATGTCCCGATAAGAATACCTACGATGATAGGGCCTCCTGCCAATCCGAGCCGCACGGGAGCGCTGATACCGGGAATGGAAATAGGAATTGCTCCCAAAGCCAGACCGATGACAATGCCGATAAATACCGCCACCAAGTTCGGTTCCTTCAGGCTTTTCACAGCATTGCCCAGCACCTTCTCCACATTTTGTATAGCAGCGGCTTCGCCCACTACGGTCAGGCGGTCACCCAATTGCAAGGTCAGTTCCGCTGTGGCCAGCAGCTGCACGCCGCTACGATAAACCCGGCTGATATTGATACCGTAATGATTACGCAGATGGAGAGAACCCAGCTTCTTGCCGTTCAACTCCGGGCGCGTCACCACGATACGTTGCGAAATCAGCTGGCTGTCTATGGCATTCCAGTCTATATCTTCCTTGTTCCAATCAGTATGCTCCTGCTCGCCGAAAAGCACAGTCAGAGCCGGCGTATTTTTCTCCGAGGTAATCACCAGCAGGCGGTCACCTTCCTTTATAATCTTTTCCGAGGTAGGAATACTCACATTCCCATCCCGCCACAAGCGGGAAATCACGAACTTCGGATAGCTGTTCAGCCCGCCTATTTCCTTGATACTCTTGTTGAAGATGGCAGGATTGTGCACCTGGAACGCAACAATGTAAGGCTTGTTCACGTCATCCTTCTCTTTCAATTCCAGGTCTTCCTTATGCGCCAGCGTCTTACGGATGAACAGTACGGCCAGAATGACCCCTACCACCCCCAGCGGATATGCCACCGCACACCCCAAAGCAGGGGTACTGGACTCCAATCCCATCTGTTTCAATGTCTGCTGTGCCGCACCGAGTGCTGGTGTGTTTGTCGTGGCACCGCAAAGTATGCCCACCATATCCGGCAGGGATACTCCCAACCCATAGCTGCCCAGTACAGTCAGCAGGGTGCCGATAAGCACTACACCCGTGGCGAGCATATTCAGTTGTACCCCTCCTTTACGGAAAGAGCTGAAAAAACCCGGTCCCACCTGCAAACCCAAAGCATACACAAATATCACCAGCCCGAAGCTTTCCGCATAATTCAGCATCTGCGGGTCTATGGACAACCCGAAATGCCCGGCAATGATGCCGGCAAAGAATACAAACGTCACTCCCAATGAAATGCCGCAAACATGTATCTTCCCCAATCCCAATCCGATAGCGGAAATCAGTGAGAGTACCACAACCGCCTGCAAGGCGGAGTGCTCGACGAATAAACTATATAGCCAGTCCAATGTGCATTCTATTTTACAGTTTCAGGCTGCAAAGATAGTGCAAACCTCATGCAAAATAAAACGAACCCGTCTATTTTTTATGCGGCAGCACTTCTAAAAAAGGGATACGATACAATAAATCCCTGCTGCCAGCAAAGCACTGACGGGGATAGTCAGCACCCAAGCGGTCATCAGACTCTTTGTAATTCCCCAACGCACAGCCGAAAGCCGCTTCGTGGCCCCTACTCCGATAATAGCTCCCGTAATGGTGTGTGTCGTACTTACCGGAATCTTCAGATACTCCGTCAGATAAAGCGTAAACGCACCGGCAGTTTCCGCAATCACCCCTTCCAGTGGCGTCACCTTCGTAATCTTAGTCCCCATGGTCTTCACAATCTTCCACCCGCCGGACATGGTACCGAGTGAAATGGCCGTAAAACAAGAGAATGCCACCCAGTCCGGCAGGTCATCAATACTGTTTATCCCCATTCCCAGTCCTTCCGAATGTCCGGCTATCATAGCCGCAGCAATGATACCCATTACCTTCTGTGAATCATTCAGACCGTGCCCGATGCTGAACAAAGCCGAAGACACCAGCTGCAGTTTCTTGAACCACACCTCGGCCGTATGGGGATGCGCCCTGCGGCAAATGTACAAGACCAACAACGTAAAACCGAATGCCACCACCATACCAATCAAGGGAGCCAGAAAAATGAATGCCGCAATCTTCAGAATGATACTCAACTGGATGGCCTCAAAACCGTGTGCCATGATGGCAGCTCCGGCAAAACCTCCGATAAGCGTGTGCGAAGAAGAGGAAGGGATTCCCTTCCACCAAGTGAACAGATTCCAGGCAATAGCCGCAATCACGCCGGCCAGAATGATAGGCAAAGTAATGTAAGGCTCCATCACCGTTTTCGATACGGTGTTGGCAATGCCGAAACCGCCGATGACACACTTGGCGATGAAAAAGGCCACAAAATTGAAGAAAGCCGCCCATATCACCGCCTGAAACGGTGTAAGCACTTTGGTAGACACAATGGTGGCAATAGAATTGGCCGCATCATGAAAACCGTTGATATAATCGAATATCAGAGCCAGTACAATGATAATCACTAATAGTTCCATGCGTCCGTTCGTTTATGCGTATTTCACAATCAGGCTCCTCAAAATCTTGCCCACGTGTTCGGCTGCGTCCGTCGTTTTTTCCAACTCATACATAATCTCCTTGATTTTGATGAGTTCAATGCAGTCCTTCTCTTCTTCAAAAAGCCTGGTGATGAAAAATTCATAAATATCATCTGCCCGGTTTTCTATGTCATGCAGCTGGTTGCAATATGCGCGCAGCTTATCCGGACTCTTGCGGAATGCCTCCAGTTCATCCATGGCCTGGCCGATGAGGGCCGCTTCTTGTTGAACCATATGTCCCAGCTCTTTCCCCTTGTCCGAAATAGGATGCGGATTATAGATAGTGATACGCTTGGCACAGCTGTTTATTCCATCAATCACATCATCCATGCCCGAAGCCAGGTCATGGATATCCTCCCGGTCAAAAGGAGTAATGAAAGTAGTGCCCAGTTCATCCAGAATCAGATTGGTCAGCTTATCGCCCTCGCGCTCCAAATCTTTGATTCGTTTATAATCTTCCGCCCTCTTCTCAGGCGAGTCATGGCCCAATATTTCTATCAACAGAGCCGACGAGGACAATAAAATCTCAGACAATTGCTTCAGCAAAGGAAAGAATTTCGGTTCTTTCGGTGTGAACCGGCTAAAAAAAGAATTCTTCATAATGGATAAATGTACTAAGTATATTAATTTATTTTTGTTTTCGTTGTTTCAGTCTTGCACGCAGCACTTCTACCACGGCCGGCAGTATGGAAACCACAATAATGGCCACAATCAGCAGTTTGAGGTTCTCTTGTACAAACGGAAGGTCACCGAAGAAATAACCCGCATAACAGAAGATGGCAATCCAGCAGGCGCCCCCAATCAGGTTGTACAGCATGAAGTAATAGTAATGCATCTTACCCATCCCCGCCACGAATGGCGCAAACGTACGGACGATAGGCACAAAACGGGCTATGATAATTGTCTTGCCTCCATACTTCTTATAGAACTCATGGGTCTTGTCGAGATGGCTTTGCTTGAATATTCTGGAATCGGGATTATTGAAGAGCCTTTGCCCGAAGAAATGCCCTATCATGTAGTTGCAAGAGTCGCCCAATACCGCGGCAACAAACAATATCAAAGCCAGCACATTGACCTCGAGAGGCATGTCGGGCAGTGCGGCAATAGCTCCCGCCACAAAAAGCAGGGAATCGCCCGGCAGGAAAGGTGTGACCACCAGCCCCGTTTCGCAGAAAATAATCAGAAACAATATGGCATACGCCCACATATGATATTCCTGCACTATATCAATCATATACTGATCGATATGGAGAATAAAATCTAATAGAAAATCCATTATATATTGATTATCAGTACTTAAAAAATAGAGAAAAACTCGGCATGGGGAGACGGGCAATCTCTCTGGCTCCCGAAAGAGAGGAAGGGAAAGTACTAAATAAGAATACGCCTCAGCGTATATACATAATATCTATATGAAATCTTATGGGGATGGAAAGTAAAGGGGAAAGAAGTTGTCTTTTCTTCCGGGAGCAGAGTTTTCAGGGTTCTCGCAACCTTGGCGGCAATGAAGTCCGGATTAAGCCTCAACAATTTCGAGCAAGAGGCATGCCGTAATGAGAAGGTATTTCCTATGCAACCGGCATCTGCCAGGCAATTATAATTCGCGTCCTCCCCTTTTTCCTGGCATTGTCTGCCATCTGCCCCCGACAAGCTGTGCTGGGCTCCGGAGAAATAATGCACATCCGCAGTAGGGAGTGTCTTACATCCCTCCATATCATCAGAAACGGAAGTGAACTTCGATATGAGGAACAACCCTAACAAGATATAGAATATACATTTCGCCATAGCGGGTGCAAATATAGAAACTATTTTCGGATTACAACAGAAAAATGAAAAACAAAAAGCGGTTAACCGTTTCATCAGTCAACCGCTTTCTTGTTTTAGTAGTGGGTACGAGAATCGAACTCGTATACCATGCGTGAGAGGCATGTATCCTAACCGTTAGATGAACCCACCCTCGCATTTGTCTTGTACACCCTCAGGGATTCGAACCCTGGACCCACTGATTAAGAGTCAGTTGCTCTACCAACTGAGCTAAGAGTGCATCTGGCGGAAGCTGGGGGATTCGAACCCCCGGTACGGTTACCCGTACGTCAGTTTAGCAAACTGGTGGTTTCAGCCACTCACCCAAACTTCCTTTTTTATAACCAGCATTCTTTTCAAATGCGGTGCAAATGTAGGGCAAACTTTTGGACTGTGCAAATCTTTCCTACATATTTTTTTCACCGTTTTCATACAATTTGAGATAACACGTTAACACTCAAACCCTAAAACAAGAAAAAAAATTTGATACATATCAAACCGTCCTTTTCAACCTTTCCTTATCTTTGCGCGATTTTTAAAGTATAGTGCACATACACGGACAATGATACAACAAGAAAGCCTAAAAAAGCGGCTTGCCAAGCTGGCCGCCCCCATTTTTATAGAGACACTTCTCATCATGATGCTCGGTGCGGTGGACACCATCATGCTGAGCCGCCACTCGGACAACAGTGTTGCCGCCGTAGGGGTAGTCAACCAAATTATCATGCTCACTTTCCTCGTTTTCGAAGTCATCAACCTCGGAACGTCCGTTCTGTGTTCCCAGTATCTCGGTGCGAAACTACACAAGAAAGTAGTGCAAGTAGTCGGCGTATCCATCCTCGTCAACCTGGCGGTAGGTATCACGGTCAGCCTGGTACTGTTCTCCTGCGCCCATCCCATCCTCCGGCTGATGGGGCTCACCGCTGAACTGATGCAGGACGGCATGGACTATATGCGTATCGTAGGCGCTTTCGCCTTCTTCCAGGCACTATCCCTCACCCTCTCCGCCTCCCTGCGCAGTGCCAACAAGGCCATCTACCCGATGATGGTCACCGTCGTAGTCAATATCCTCAATATCATCGGCAACTACTCCCTCATCTTCGGCCGCTTCGGCTTTCCGGAACTGGGCGTGGAAGGCGCCGCCATCTCCACAGCCTTCAGCCGGGGTGTCTCCATGATTATACTGTTCGTCATACTGTTCCGCAAGCACATCCACCGTTTCCCACCGGCATACTTCCGCCCTTTTCCATGGATAGAACTAAAGAACCTGATGAAGGTAGGCCTGCCCTCCGCCGGCGAACAATTGTCGTACAGCTCGTCGCAAGTCGTCATCACCTACTTCATCAACATGCTGGGAGTGGAAGCGCTCGCCACCCGTACCTATTGTGTCAACATCATCATGTTCGCTTATCTGTTCAGCATCTCCATGGCACAAGGCGGAGCCATCTGTATCGGGCATCTGATAGGCGAGAAGAAACCTCACGCAGCCTTCCTTATGGGAAAATACGTCATGAAGAAATCCGTCATGATTACCGTCATGCTGTCCTGCATCCTCGCTCTTTCGGGGCATGCCATCTTTGGCTGGCTCACGTCCAACCCCGACATCATACGTATGGGTGCCACCATCCTTATCATAGATGTACTCCTCGAAATAGGCCGCCCCATCAACATCTTCGCCACCAACGCCCTTCGTGCGGCAGGAGATGTCAACTACCCCTTCTACGTAGGGTTGGTGGTGCAGTGGAGTGTAGCTGTAGGTGTGGGATACCTTTTCGGCTTCCCCTTCGGCTGGGGTATCTGCGGCATGTGGGTAGCCTTCCTGTTGGACGAGAATATCCGCGGCTTCATTTTCGTCCGCCGCTGGTATGGCATGAAATGGGTAAACAAAAGTTTCATACGGAGCTGATTTTTTCTCGTAAAAACCTTATCTTTGCCCCTCGAACAAACAAATTATGGCTTTATGGATGCACTATTGAAAGAAACCGTAGATGCCGCTATCAACTCCCGCTATCCAGGCATGGCTCCCGAGGGAAGAAGGTTGATAGAGGAAATCCTCATTCGCAAGGAAGTAGAAAAGGGCGCATTATTACTCAATGAAGGGCAGATAAGCCATAATATCGTATTTGTAGGAAAAGGCATGTTGCGCCAATTCTATTATAAAAACGGTAAAGACGTCACCGAACACTTTTCCTATGAAGGCTGCATCATCATCTGCATAGAAAGTACCTTGAAGCAGGAACCCACCCACCTCATGATTGAGGCACTCGAACCGAGTGTCGTATACCTGCTGCCATACAACAAGCTGCTGACACTTACCGAAATCTCATGGGAAATAAACATGTTCTATCGGAAGATTCTGGAATATTCCCTGATTGTTTCACAGATAAAGGCTGACTCCTGGCGGTTTGAGACTGCACGCGAGCGCTATAACCAGCTCATGGAACATCAGCCCGAAGTCATCAAGCGGGCTCCTTTGTCGCACATTGCGTCCTATCTGCTGATGACCCCCGAAACACTGAGTCGGGTACGTTCGGGCATACTGTAACCCTCCTCCTGTCTGCCCGGAGAATACATATCTGAATTTATATAGAAATTTTACCATTTCTCCCCTAAGCGTGCATTGATTGCCATACAATCATTTCATGCTCAAGGTTGTTTTATATGTATTTAAAATATTAAAATTCAGATTATGAATACTATACATAATTTTTCCGCTTCCCTGATACAGCGGACAAAACAAGCCGGACGATACAGTACATCCGGTATATATACCAGTACAGTGAACAGCTTTTTCCGCTTCATCGGCCACCGTTCCATCACTTTTGCAGATCTCACCCCCAGCCTCATCAAGCAATACGAAGACCGGCTGCTCGGCGAAGGGCGGCGCCATAATACCATATCCACCTATATGCGTATGCTCCGTTCCATCTCTCACCAAGCTGCCGAACAAGGCATTCCATTCACACACAGTATAGACGATTTGTTCGCCTATGTATTCACTGGCTATGAGCCTACCGCCAAACGGGCCATCTCTCCTTTACTAATCCGGCGCTTGGTAAATCTTGATTTGGAGAAGAAACCCGCCTTGCGTTTCAGCCGCGACATGTTTCTGTTAAGTTTTTACTTACGAGGCATTCCGTTCGTAGACCTTGTACATCTCCGCAAAACGGATGTCAAGCACAATACCATTTATTATTACCGCCATAAGACCCGTCAGCAATTGTCCGTACATATAGAGTCGTATGCCGCACAGATTATAAATAGGTATAAAAACGAAGCCGCCTCTTCCCCCTATTTGCTACCGATATTATCACTAACCGGGGAAGATGGTTACAGACAATACAAAAGTGCTTTACGGCTCTACAACCAACATTTACACACACTTTCGAAGATGTTACGGTTAAGCATTCCATTAACATCTTATGTAGCCCGCCATAGCTGGGCCACCACTGCCAAAGACGAAGGAGTGGCCATTTCTGTGATTAGTGAAAGCTTAGGACATACTTCTGAAAAGGTAACTCACGTTTACCTTGCTTCTTTTGACAACAATGCGATGAGTAAAGCAAATAAAAAAGTGATTGCAACAATCCATCCAAACAAAAAGAAAAAACCCTAAAAACTAGAATTTGTAAAAGTATTCCTATTTGTATAGGAGTACTTTTATTATCCAATTTTATTCTCTTACTTACAAGGTAAGAGAATATGTTTTGTGGCTGCAAAGATATGAAAAAGATTACTACAATCGCAAAAAAATAGATTTATTTTTTAATTCATATTTATCTCATATATAGATATAAGACACATTGCAGCCACTTGTATTTCAGTCTTATATATTTACATAAAAGCCCCCATTTTGAATTCAAAAATTAAATTTAATTATGAGATAAAATATCGTTTTACATTTTAATTACATATATAGTCTTTTAATGTAAAATACCTTTTAATGGCTGGTTTATAAGATTATTCTCCAAATAAAATACCACCTCTTACCTTGTAAGTAAGAGAGTATTGGTATCCATTACCTTGTAAGTAAGAGAGTATTGGTATCCATTACCTTGTAAGTTAGAGAATTATTAAACAAACAAGAATGAACCGTTTTTTCTCTTTCAATACCATTGAGAAAGAAAAAAGCTATTGAATTAGTGTGAATTATGAAACAAGTTCTCCATTTCAATAAAGTGATTAAGTTCGTCATTATCTTTGGTGACTTATGCTTACTGAACATCATTTTCATCTCGCTATATCACATTTTTGACTACCAAACACTGGGCAATGAATTTACACATTCATTGTCCCAGCTATTGGTATTATTGAATCTAGTCTATCTACTTTGCAATTACTCCAATGGCGTCGTACTGCATGAACGTATTGTACGTCCGGAACGCATTGTACGTCGGGCTCTCCGTAATACAACTTTTCACGCCACGCTGTTCATCAGCTTGGCTACTTTAGCAGATATCGGTACCAGTTCACTCCGTTTTTTTACATGCTTTTATAGTATTTTCTTTATCTGCCTCGCTATATATCGCCTTCTTTTCCGGTATTTACTGAAAAAATATCGAGAACATGGAGGTAACTCACGTACCGTCATTTTAATCGGCAGTAACAAAAACATGACAGAACTCTATCAGGAAATGACCGGAGATCCCACCACGGGCTTCCGCATTACCGGCTATTTCTGTGATGTACCTTCTGATGATTTTCCCGAAGATGTCCCCTATTTAGGGCAGCCTAAAGAAGTAGTCACTTATTTACAGCAACACCATATAGAACAAGTCTATTGCTGCTTGCCTTCTGCACGTAGCCATGAAATACTTCCAATCATCAATTATTGCGAAAATCACTTGATTCGTTTCTATAGTGTACCTAATATTCGCAATTACCTGCATCGTCGCATGCACTTCGAGATGTTTGGCAATATCCCCGTACTCACTATCCGCGAGGAACCTTTGGCACAAATGGAAAATCGCCTGCTGAAAAGAGCCTTCGACCTCTTTTTCTCCCTCGTTTTTCTGTGTACAGTATTCCCCTTCGTCTACATCATCATAGGTACCGCTATCAAGCTATCCTCCCCCGGTCCTATCTTCTTCAAACAAAAACGAAGCGGAGAGAATGGAAATCAATTTTGGTGTTACAAATTCCGTTCGATGCGTGTCAACATAGACAGTGACGAACTACAAGCCACCGCCAATGACCCGCGCAAAACAAAAATCGGAGATTTCATCCGTAAAGCCAGCATTGACGAACTTCCCCAATTTATCAATGTGTTACTGGGGCAAATGTCCGTTGTAGGGCCACGCCCCCATATGCTGAAACACACAGAAGAATATTCACGCCTTATCGACAAATATATGGTCAGACATCTGGTAAAGCCCGGCATCACCGGTTGGGCCCAAGTCACCGGCTACCGTGGTGAAACCAAAGAACTCTGGCAGATGGAGGGACGTGTACAGCGCGATGTATGGTATCTGGAACACTGGACTTTTCTATTGGATTTATACATTATATACAAGACAATCAGAAACGCCATTCAAGGCGAGAAAGAAGCGTATTGAGAATTAAAATTGAAAATCAAAAATTAAAAGGAGCAGTAATGAAAAACAAGAAAAGTATAGCCATCTTGATGGCGGCAATTACATTGGCAAGCTGCCAATCTTACAAAAAAGTACCTTATCTACAAAGTTACGAATCACTTACAGATAAGAGTTATAAGGAAATCGTCATCAATGAAGTCAATCAGCAGGATACCCTCTACGATGCGCGTATCCAACCTAAAGACTTGCTGAATATCACCATAAACACCACTGATCCGCAAGCTGCCGCACCGTTCAACCTGACCATGCAGACCTATAATAACATAGCACAATCCAATGCCAGCACTACATCGCAACCAGCCCTGCAACAATATCTCGTAGACAATGCAGGTGAGATAGACTTCCCTGTGATAGGCAGACTGCAAGTAGGCGGCTTAACTAAAAATGCAGCCGAGAACCTTATCCGTGAACAGCTTCGTCCTTATCTCAAAGAAATACCTATTGTCACTGTACGTATGTCCAACTACAAAATTTCTGTCCTCGGTGAAGTGAACAGTCCCGGAACTTTCACTATCAATAATGAGAAAGTGAATATTTTCGAGGCGCTTGCCATGGCAGGCGACATGACCATTTACGGTATACGAAACAACGTCAAGCTCATCCGCGAAGACTGTAACGGCCAGCGAAATGTCATCAGCCTAAACTTGAACGAGCAGAATATTCTTCATTCTCCCTACTACTACATGCAGCAGAATGATATCCTTTATATAGCTCCAAATAAAACCAAGGCAAAGAGTGCAAGCGTCAGTAACAGTACCACTATCTGGGTTTCTGTGATTACTTCCCTTGTTTCACTCGCAAGTCTGATTGTCAACATTGTAAGATAATTTTAATCCTCAAAAAATGAAAGAAGATTTATACGATGACCTTTTAAACGAAAAAGAGGAAAAAACAGATTTCCAAGCCCTCTTTTTCAAATACATCATTCATTGGCCCTGGTTTGTGGCAAGCGTATTGATATGCACTGGCCTGGCCTTTGCTTATCTCCGTTACCAAATACCTGTCTACGAAGTGTCATCTTCTATCCTAATTAAAGAAGACGACAAGAAAAGTACCAACAATGCACTGTCTGCCATGCAGGATTTTGGTATGCTTTCCATGACCAGCAACTTTGACAATGAGCTGGAAATTCTGAAATCAAGGACACTCATCAAGAAAGTCGTGTCACGTCTGAACCTTTATACCAACATCGCCATCGAACAATCTTTCGGCTACGATGTTCCACTTTACAAAAACTCCCCTCTTGATGTGTTCATGACCGCCGAGGAAGCTGACAAACTGGAAGGGAACATTCGGCTGGAACTGATATACTCCCCTACCGGCCAACTGACTGTCACAGCCTTTTATATACAAAACGGAGACAAGCAAGAAACGACCAAATCTTTCGACGAACTACCTGCCATTCTACCACTCCCGGTAGGTGTCATCACCATTTCGCACAATGATTCATTGCCTGCTCCGCAAGAGCCCGTCAATCTGAAGGCTATCATCAGTACCCCCACTGCCGTAGCAGCAGGCTATAGGGCAGGTCTGACCGTAGCCCCTATATCCAATACCAGTACCATTGCCACCATCAGTGTACAAAACACCCATATACAACGAGCCTCCGATTTCACCCAAGAACTGATAATACTCTATAATCAGGACACCAACACCGAAAAGAATGAAGTGGCCCAGAAAAGCGCCGACTTCATCGAGGAACGTATCAGCATCATCAACCACGAACTGGGCACCACAGAAACCGAACTGGCGGAATTCAAGCAACGCGCCGGACTGACCGACATCAGCAGCGACGCGCAGCTTGCCCTTCAGGAAAGTTCCAAGTATGAACAGCAATATGCAGAGAACGCCACCCAAATCAACCTCGTGAACTATCTGCGCGACTACATCAACAATCCTGCAAACAACGACGAGATCATCCCTGCCAACGTAGGACTGAGCGACATGAACCTGACCTCTGCCATAGACAAGTACAACAATCTCATCGTGGAGCGTAAGCGCCTGCTACGTACCTCCTCCGAAAGCAATCCCGCCATCATCAATCTGAACACGGGGATCGAGGCCATGCGCCACAATGTGAAAACCACCGTAAACAGTGTTTTGAAAGGCCTGCAAATCACCCGGAGCAACATCGACCGACAGTCGCGCAAGTACGAAAGCCGCATCAGCAACGCCCCCAAGCAGGAGCAGGAGTTCATGAGTATCGCACGCCAGCAGGAAATCAAGGCCACCCTCTACATCATGCTGCTGCAGAAACGCGAGGAAAACGCCATCACACTGGCTGCAACCGCCAACAATGGACGCATTATCGAAGAGCCCATGCCTGCCGGCATCGTTTCTCCCCAAGGCAAAAAAATCTATATGATTGCCTTTGTCATCGGCATCGGCATTCCCTTGGGCATCATTTTCCTATTGAACCTGCTCCGTTTCCGCATTGAAGGGCATACCGATGTGGAAAAGCTCACAAAGGTTCCCATTATCGGCGACATCCCCCTTACCGGCTCAAGCAAGCACGAAGAGTCTGCCATTGCCGTACGCGAAAACGACAACGACATCATGACGGAAACCTTCCGCAGCCTGCGCACCAACCTGCTCTTCATGATGGGTGATCCGGATAAGAAAGTCGTCCTGGTTACCTCCACCATAAGCGGTGAAGGCAAGACTTTCATAGCTTCCAACCTCGCCCTCAGTCTGGCGCTGCTCGGCAAAAAGGTCATTCTGGTAGGATTGGATATACGCAAACCGGGATTGAACAAGTTGTTCCATCTTTCACACAAAGAAAAAGGAATCACCCAATACCTTGCCGCCCCCAAATCCACAGACCTTCATGCGCTGATACAGCCTTCCGGCATAACTTCCAACCTCGACCTGCTATTGGGCGGTCCCATCCCACCCAATCCTACGGAACTACTGGCACGCCAGTCACTGGAAGGCACCATCAGTACATTACGCAAAGAATATGACTATATCGTACTGGATACAGCCCCTATCGGCATGGTGACCGACACGCTCATCCTTTCGCGCGTAGCGGACGCCAGCATCTACGTCTGTCGTGCAGATTATACGCATAAGACCGATTACCAGCTCATCAACGAGCTTCAGGAGCATCATCGTCTCCCCAACTTATGCACAGTAGTCAACGGAATCGATATGAAGAAGAAAAAATACGGTTATTACTACGGCTATGGTAAATACGGAAAGTATTACGGCTACGGTAAGAAATACGGATACAGTTGAGTTAGCGACTAGCTATTAAGAGTTGAGAGTAAATAATCGAGTGTCTAATTTTTAATTTCTAATTTCTAATTTTTAATTAACCCCGCCCCTCCAATGTGACAGGCGACCGCGTAGCGCGCCCGAACCTCAACTATTTATGAACCATAGAAATACACCTTTAAAGGATTTTACATGAACCATACTGATATCACCCCTCATATTATTCCTCGTCGCCAATGGCTGGTGGCATACGTGCAGTCTTGTCTGGAAAAGAAGACTGCCGAACGGCTGAAAGCTATGGGAGTGGAATATTACTTACCCATACAAAGCGAAATACGCCAATGGAGCGACCGGCGCAAGAGAGTGGACCGCCTGGTCATCCCGATGATGATTTTCGTGCATGTCACTCCGCAGGAACGCCCCCTGCCGCTTACCTTACAAGCTATCAGTCGATACATGGTATTGCGCGGTGAAAGCCGTCCCGCCGTCATTCCCGAGGAACAGATGGAACGTTTCCGCTTTATGCTGGATTATAGCCCGGAGGCTGTAGAGATTTGCAGCACACCTCTGGCAGCAGGTGATGCCGTGAAAGTAATAAAAGGCCCCCTTGCCGGATTGGAGGGAGAACTGGTCATGATAGGAGGAAAAAGCAAAGTGGCAGTCCGGCTGGATATGCTGGGCTGCGCACATGTGGACATGCCGATAGGATACGTGGAGAGAATTAATTTTTAATTGTCTCGTATTCGCTTTTGGCGTCAAAACAAGGACAAGCCTTATGGATAGAGGAACTGAGTTGCCGATGCCCTGAAATACGGGCATTGGGATAGTCGGTCTTCAGCTGCCGAAGCAAGTCAAGCAAAGAGCATTTCTGCGCATAGGTACGTGTATCGGCAGGGACACCATTCTCGTCGAGCCCACCCTCATAGCAGATGCCGATACTCTTGTCGTTCCAGCCGGTGGCATGGGCTCCAATCTGATGAACCGGGCGACAAATATGCACCTCGCCGTCACGGGTGATGTAGAAATGATAACCGATATCGGCAAAGCCCCGTGCCAGATGACTGCGGCGAAGCGCCTCCACCGAGAAGTGACGGTCACAGCGCGTAGCGCTGCAATGAACTACCAGGAGGGTTACCTCCCGATAGTTCTGATAGAAACTGCCTGCTTTCATCCGGCTAACGGTTGATGCAGGAAGTCAAGCCAAACACTCCGGCCAATGTAGTGGCCACGGTAATAATCACTTTAAGGACAATGCCCCATACAGATTTTGATTTTGTTTTCTCACTCATAACAATTTGCAATTAAGGAATTAAACACTATGGTTAGCTGCATTTTTTAGACAGAAGAACATATTTATTTTCTCTCTTTTGTCTTTTCGTTTCATCCTAACGGATTTTCCCCCTGGTCTCCGTCCGAACCGCCTCCCGGGTTGCTGCCTCCACCGGCATCTTCACCCCCGCCAGTGGCTCCGGTCAGGTCCACGGTAGTCTTTCCGGCCTTCAGGGCTTTCACCACGGCACGGGCTGCACTTCGGGTTGCCACCAGATTGAATTCCGCCTCCTCCAGCAGCTCTCCAAAACGCTGGCCGCAGGTCCAGTTCACATTCAGCCTACGGATATGGATGGCAGGATTGAACTCCTTGGCAGAAGCCGCGCCGATACTGTTGATGCTGATGTAGAAACTCCCCAGGTCGCCCAACTGGATTTTTTGTCCGGCCAGCAACTGCTCCCGCATGCAATCCACGGACATGGTGAGGATGGCAACGATATCCGAACGCTTGTACACGCAGCCATGACTGGCTATATGCTCGGCAAAGCGGTTGATGTCCATCACTTCCGAATACTGCGCACTTGCGTACGCTTTTTTGGCAACCGTCTTATCGGTAGGATTGCCACGCATCACGATACTGTAGTTAATCATAAATTAAAAATTATAAGTTAAAAATTAAAAGATAGGGAGACGATACTAATCCCAGGGGCTTACGATTACTAATCTTCGCGCGTCACGATTACTAATCTTCACCCTTCATCGTCTGACAGAACAAAGATACGACGTACCTCCGGGCAGAATAAGAGATGCGGTGAAGTGATATGAAGGGATGTGGGAAAATGTGAGATTAGGTAAGATTATACTGGGTTCCGGCAATGGGTATACAGAAGAAATTCCGTACATTTACAGTGTAATAACCAGTTAAAGCATTGTTTATGAAGTACGTTGAAGACTACGAAAATATCCCCGGCAAAGAGTGGCCCGTCCGCCCCTATTACAAACGTGAACTGGCAGAGGCATACGCCCCCACCATTTCACCGGCATCCGCACTCAACCGCTTGTCCAAATGGATGAAGCTGAATTTGGAACTGGACGAAGCCCTGCGGCATACCGGCTACAAAGGCTCCCAGAAAATATTCACCTCCCTGCAGGTGGAACTTATATTCAGGTATTTAGGAAAACCGTGAAAGAATCAATCCCCCACATTGCGCGCCATGGCGCATTGGTTGCGGTAGATTTCATCCCCTTTCAGCTCGACCACCCGATAACCACGACGGCCACCGGAACGGACAGCCTCATAGCCCTCCTGCTTCATCACCAGACCGAGGCGCGTGGGACTCAAGGGTTGCCGGATACCTATGTTGATATGTCCCAGTATCTGGGCATTGGTCAAGAACATGCACTCCTCGCCCGGCATGGGGCGGCGATAGTACACCTGAACGAGCTCACGCTCCAGGCAGGGCACCTCAAAATAACGGTTATGAAGATTCACGGCATCAATCTCCTCCTGCTCAAACCAGTAGTGGAAGTCGCTCTTCCAGAGGGCATAGCCTTGCGCATACACTCCGGCATAGTCTATGGGATAATCGAAAGGACTGTCTATGGAATCCACCTCGAAGGGAAGCCAACGGCGGTTGCCACTGAGGTCGTTGAGGAAGGTGACGTTGTTGCTCGTGCCACAGAAGCTGGCAATATGCGGACGGCTCTCCTTGAAGTGTCCGTAGGCGGCACGCTCGTTCACGTCTGTCATGCCGGTGATGGCCTTCAACTGGCTGACCTGGGCAGAGGTCATCTCCTCCAGCTCTTCAAGGCATACCAGTGCAAACTCGGTCAGCGTAAAAAGGTCGTCCTTGCTGACGCGCCGGCTGTTGCTTTTCACATAAAAATAACGCTGAAGTTCGACAGGAAGCAGACGCTGCATCCAGGTAGTCTTGTAGATGCCCTGCTTACCGATGAAGACCAGAATCTCATGATTCACCACCTTGGTATCGAGCAGCGAAGCAATGGTGGCCACCAGCCACTTCTTGAAGTAGATGCCGAAAAGCTTCTGGTCGTCCTTCACATGTACGCCGGCAGCCAGACGGGCAATAGGGTCAGTAGTACCGTCCCAAGTAGGCAGCCCCTCCAGATAGGCTACAAAGGGATTGAAAAGCGGCGTGTACTCCGAATCGAGCACGGAACGTATGTCAGCAATGCGGGCAAGCATCCCTGCCTTGTTCATGCGGCTCCACAACGTGTTGACGTAGCGGTCGGTCAGCTCCGCATACTCCTCTCCGCAGTCGGCCATCAGGACTTCGAACTTGCCGCTCACCGTATTTTTGCGGAACTTCGCCTGTTCGGAAAGGAACTGCTCGATATCTGCCACCGTGGCAAACTTTTCATCGTCCTCTCCCCTGCGGACAAGGGAACGGGTGCCATGCTCCCCGGTATTCGCGTAGCAGGAGCCGATGACAGCTGCCACATCCCCGTCATAGTCGGGAAAGTGCTCCGCTGCCCAAGCGGCGGCTGTCTTCCGAGCCACTCCGTACTGGTTGAGCAGATAACCCATGCGCATCACATATTCGTTATGATGATGTTCACAATAACTCACTCCCTCCTCTTCCAGCAGGCGTTCGGCAGCTTTCACCACCTTCTCCAAACGTTTGTTGCGCTTTGTCGGCACGGCTTCGGAAGCGTTATCCTGCGGTTGGGGAGCAATCGGACTATCTTGCAAAACAAAAGAAGCGGCACTGGGATTGTAATATACATGAGGGTCGGAAGCCAGTCCACTGATACGGGTAGCATTCTTGCACTGCCCGTCGCTTTCGAAGCCCACCAGGCAGGAATAGTAGTCGTTGACTTGATTGAAATACTTGGCGTATTGCCGGAAGGCTTTTCCCTTTTCCGCTCCGTTCAGGTCATCGATGCGGCAGATGATACGGATGCCATGACCGCTGATAGTGGTGTAGGCCATCAATGTATACTTGTCGGCACAAATCAATGTCAGTGTGGCAGCCATCCGCTCGGGAGCGATATGGTCCAGGTCGACCAAGGTATAGCCGGTCCAGGCACAGATATGTTCGCGGGTCTTCCCACCTTCAAAGCAGACGGCAACAGCGAAGCAGGGACAGCCGGACTTCTCGCGGTCGGCATCCCTACGCAGGTCTTGCTGCAAGTAGTAGCGATGTTTCTCGGTGCGGTCTCGCAGGGCAGCGTCGCATTTAATGATGTTGACTATTTCTTCAAGAGAAGTTTCTACTGATTCTGTGTCCGAATAGCCTCTGAAAAGGCTGATATTGCGGTGTTCCATAATTTACTGATTTTTGTTTATGTTTAAAATTACGACGCGAAGGAACGCATAAGTGCCCAGATACACAAGTCCGGTCGTTTCCACTACATGGAAATGATTTCGCTTGTTTTTATTATTGTTTAACAATTAAAAGAGTCAACATGACAAAGAAAGAGCCGGTGACACCGGCATTCGGAGCCTTTCTGAGCAAATGCCAGAAAGAACAGCTCGTTAACGGCAGACATCTGACCAACGAGACCATCGCCCAAGCAACGATGATGAGTACCAGAACCTACAACCTTTTAAAAAAGGGCTGAGCAACAACATCAACCAGATACATGCCATAACGCATTTCTGGAGGTCGTTCCCGAAAACAGACCAAGAAAGGGAGAGTTTTGAGAAAGAGGTGGCAGATTGCCTGGAGAGTGATTTGAGGAACTACAGAATCCATACCGGAGTCCTGAAGCCTTAACTTCACTTGCAACCTTGACACTTGTGGCACCCTTTTTCCAATACTCCCTATTAGGCTAATATTTATCACACACAAACGATACAGGTCTGTGCATATTGATAATTTGTCTCGCGCGCGTAACGGGTATTTATGTTTAAGGGGTGACACAGGTGTCATTTCGGCTTACCACTGATTACATAAATTGACAGAAATTGAAAAGAAAAATTACCTACAAGAATCTGTGAATTTTATGGTATAGATATTAGAGAAAGTAAGCAGCTATTCCATATAAAATATAATCATGATTATGAAACAATATAATATTGCCGTTGCAGGTACCGGCTATGTAGGTCTGAGTATTGCAACTTTGCTTGCACAGCACAACCATGTCACTGCTGTCGATATAATCCCTAATAAAGTAGAACTTATCAACAACAAGAAATCACCCATTCAGGATGAATATATAGAGAAGTATTTGGCAGAAAAGGAGCTTGACCTAACTGCTACTCTGGACGGCAAGGCAGCCTACAAAGATGCGGACTACGTCGTTATTGCCGCTCCTACCAACTACGACCCGGTGAAGAACTTCTTCGACACCCATCATATCGAAGATGTGATAGACCTCGTCATCAGCGTAAATCCGGATGCGGTAATGATCATCAAATCAACCATCCCCGTGGGCTATACCCGTTCACTCTATATAAAATATGCACAACAATTCCTTCACAATCCGGAACTGGAAGGCAAGAAATTCAACCTGCTCTTTTCTCCGGAATTTTTGCGTGAGAGTAAAGCACTTTACGATAACCTTTATCCTTCTCGCATCATAGTAGGTTATCCTAAAATTATTGAAGGAACAGAATTTACAGAAGAAAATACAGCTATAAATGCCATCAGCAATCCCAATGCGGAAGAATATGCCAAAATTTTCGCAGCATTGCTCCAACAAGGTGCTGTTAAAGAGAACATAGATACCCTATTTATGGGTATGAAAGAAGCCGAAGCCGTAAAACTTTTCGCCAATACCTACCTTGCCCTGCGTGTCAGCTATTTCAACGAACTCGACACGTATGCCGAAATGAAAGGGCTTGATACCGCAGCCATCATCAACGGAGTATGTCTCGACCCACGTATCGGCACACACTACAACAACCCCTCTTTCGGTTACGGCGGCTATTGTTTACCTAAAGATACAAAGCAACTCCTTGCCAATTACGACCGCGTCCCCCAAAACATGATGACCGCCATTGTGGAAAGCAATCGCACACGCAAGGATTTCATTGCTGACCGTGTATTGCAGAAAGCCGGTTACTATAGTTATGCAGAAGGTAATTATGATGTTGCAAAAGAAAAGCAAGTTGTAATTGGCGTATATCGCTTGACGATGAAGTCCAATTCGGATAATTTCCGACAATCATCCATTCAAGGTGTAATGAAACGGATAAAGGCAAAAGGGGCAGAGATTATCATCTACGAACCGACACTGGAAGATGGAAGCACGTTCTTCGGCAACCGGGTGGTGAATAATCTGGACAAGTTCAAGAAGCAGAGCCATGCGATAATAGCCAATCGATATGATGCTTGTTTGGAGGATGTGAAGGAGAAGATTTATACGAGGGATATTTTCAGGAGAGACTAAGATAACAATCATCCACAAATGACGCACTGCCCCAATGAATAACTTTGTTTTATCTCCTATGGAAACAAATTCTTTTATGCAGCAAAGACTGATTAGGCGTTTACAGCATTGCCTTTATAAAATAGAACATTGCGACCTTGATATTGAAAACATCCAACCTGTATATAGCATATTGACCAATATCATCTCTTCGCTCACTATAGTATATAAGGCAATGCCCAAAACGCTAAATCGCCTCCAAGCATCCATTGAAGAGATCGAGCAGCTTACAGACAGTTTAGCAACAGCCACGACAAAAGATGCGACTGCCGCCAAGATGAATAAACTAAAAAAAATCCTCGTAGCAATAAGAAGCACACTGCACAATGAATCCACTCCCAAGCAAAACTATAATTCAGAAAACTATTACACACAAGAATTAGCAAGGCTTGCCACAGAAAAACAAAACTTGGAGAGCACCCTTAAAGAGGTCAAAGACAAGAAAGCAAAACAAGATATCACCACGGAAGAACTACAACGTCAAAAAGATGAACTTACAAACAGTCTGCATGCTGTTGAAGCCCAAGTGGCTCAATTAAAAAAAGAGAAGCAAGAACTTATCAAGCAAAAGGATGCCCAAGAGACTTTAAAAACTCAAATCAAAGAGACTTTCAAGGACTTGCAGACATACATCAAGCCCATCGAAGACGAACAGAAACGTTTAAACTTCTTATACTACGGCTATATTATAGGAGGAATTCTTTCATTAGCAGCATTGACTTTCTCTATTTATTTCTTTATCCAGAACAGAAGCGCATTTGTAAAATGGACGGATTGCATTCCATTCTACTTACCGATTTCTTTTTGTGCGGCTATTCTTTGGATATGCATATTTCAAATGAACCGTGCCCAACGACAGCTCATTATCATAGCCAACCAGTTACACCGCATCAAATACATAGAAGGACTTCTTTTAGCCATCAACAACCTTTCTTCTGATGTTTCGGAAGGGATAGCTACCATAAAGAATGTCATCAACAACATCATTCAAAACTATCTTCAGTCAAACGAAAGCTTGACTGAAGCCACTTTACAACAAGAAATTTCCAAGGACAAACTTAGTCTAAAAGAGGTGCTCAACTTTATGAAGGAAAGCAAAGAATTGTTCACTAAATAAGATGGAAGTTAATTTAAAAAGGATTGAAAATTTATGAATGAATCAAGAACAAGTAAAAGTATAAAAAATGCTCAAGCATCCTTGATTTATTATTTTATACAATTACTATTAGGTTTTTTTTCCAGGAAAGTCTTTTTCGATTATTTAGGAAGCGAAATTTTAGGACTTAATACAACAGCAGCCAATCTATTAGGATTTCTTAATTTGGCGGAATTGGGCATTGGCATGTCTGTTGGTTATTTCCTATATAAACCGCTTTATGACCACAACACAGAAACACTCAATAAAATTATAGCATTGCAGGGATGGATATACCGACGTATAGCCTATATCATAATTATTCTTGCTTGCATTTTAATGTCTTTTTTCCCATGGATATTTGAAAAATCCCCTCTTCCACTTTGGTATGCGTATGTAACTTTCGGGGTTCTTCTTTTTAGTTCCATGCTTGGATATTTTGCCAATTACCGACAAATATTGTTACAGGCAGACCAAAAGAGCTATAAAGTACAACGCATTACGCAGGGTGCTATTATTGTAAAGACTATTATTCAAATAGTCGGTATGCAGATTGTTGCATGGCCATTTGTATTTTGGACAATCATAGAATTAGGTTTTGCTATTTTCAGTGCATACATTTTAAATTATGTATTGAAAAAAGAATATCCATGGTTACAAACAAGAGATTACAATGGCAAGGATTTATTAAAAGAATTTCCTAAAATAATCACTAAAACAAAACAGGTTTTCGTACACAAATTTTCAGCTGTAGTCCTTGGACAGTGTGCCCCACTCATAATGTATGGCTTTTCCTCTCTAACAATTATTGCTTATTATGGCAACTATCAATTAATAATCGGAAAAGTAGGCTATCTCCTACAAACGATATTCAATAGTACAACTGCAGGTGTAGGTAATCTTATTGCCAGTGGAAATAAACAGCATATACAAGATGTCTTTTGGGAACTTTTTGATTCCAGATTTTTCTTCTCTAGTGTTACACTTATAACAATATACTTTGTTATACAACCATTTATAACTATCTGGTTAGGTTCCCAATATATACTTAGTGATTTTTTTCTTTGCCTCATACTTATAACAACCGCCATTTCCATAAATCGAGTAACCGTAGATTCCTTTATTGCAGGTTATGGGCTATTCAGTGACATATGGGCACCTATTGCAGAAACGCTAATAAACCTCGGTGGTTCGTTCTTATTTGGTTATTTTTGGGGATATGAAGGGGTACTTATTGGAGTAATTCTTAGCCAGTTTGTAATAATATGTTTATGGAAGCCTTATTTCTTATATTCACAAGGACTACAAAGTAACGCTAGTCAGTATTTCATTCCGCTAGTAGGTCGTCTTTTTATTATTACAATCGATTTTATTGCTTTCAAATTCATTTTCTCATCGTATAATATCAGCAATATTGACAACTATCTTAGTTGGTTCCTTTTTACTATAACTATCTTTTTTGTTGTTTTTATAATACTATTTGCTGAATTCTACTTTTTAACTAGTGGAATGCACTCTTTTACACTTCGCATATATAATATTATTATCAATAAATTCAAAAAATGAGAGATTCGACAATAGACATCGCCAAAGGTATAGGCATATTCTTGGTCGTACTGGGACACTTTACAGTTTTCGCATCGCCTCTTTATCACTATATTTATCTATTTCACATGCCTTTGTTCTTTTTCATAAGCGGTATGTTCGCAAAACCTACAAGTATAAAAAACTGCTTAACACAAAAGGGAAAACGCCTACTTGTCCCTTATTTATTTTATTGGATTTTCTGTCTGACAATTCAATATGTTGGCCAAATTATACTTTTTCAGAACTTTACCCTCAATAATATGAATTTAAATATTTTTGTCGGTGGAGTACTTTGGTTTCTTATCTCCTTATGGAGTATTCATTTAATTTATACGATAGGGAATCATTTTGGGGGCAAATATGCGTATATTTTCTATACGATAATAACTATTGCAGGAATAGTATTAAGTTACAACAATATCAAACTTCAATTCTATTTATCGCAAACAATGTTAATGTTACCATATTTCCTTCTTGGTAACATTTTTAACCAAAAGGTTTGTCTTAAAGAAAAAACCTTATATGAACATCTATCTTCTTATGGAATTATCAGTCGACCATTTCTTATAGCAATTATCATATATTTTATTCCATGCGACTTTATGGATGTAAACGGACCTGTAATACCCAACATCCTCCAATTTTTCATTACCCCTTTAAGTGGAATTATAATAGTATTGATATTAAGCCGTTCTTTTTCTATTTTATGGAAAAGCATTATGATTGATAAATTAGGGAAAAACTCACTTCAGATACTTGGCATCCACGCACCATTTGTCCCACTTATTTGGACAATATCAATACCTATTCTTATAAAAAGTTTTTCGTTAATAGGAATAACATTATCGGGTGAACAAATAAAAGGATTAATATGGATACAGATATTATTGGCAATCATATTAACAATGTTTTCCCATAAATTAGGGTTACTTTTAACACAATTGTTTCCCCGTATCTTAAAATAAGAATTATTTATGCAAGTAACAGTCCTAATGCCTGTATATAATGCAGAGCGCTTTCTTGATGATTCCATAGGTTCCTTACTATCGCAAACCATCAAAGACTGGAAATTAATATGCATAGATGATGGAAGTACTGATTCATCACTTCAAATCCTCAGAAAATATGAAGCTGATAATGAAAGAATCAAGGTACTTGTTCAAGAGAATGCAGGACCTGCCGTAGCCAGGGCTAAAGCCATTGAATTGGTTGATACAGAATACGTATCCATTCTTGACAGTGACGACGCTTATGCTCCCGATTATGTAGAGTTGATGTTGAAACGTGCAGAAGAGACAAATGCTGATTCAATTGTGCCGGATGTTGAATTTGGATATGGGAATACTAAAAAAATTCCCAATCTATTCAAATCAAACCACCTAAACGGACAAACATTGATAAAAGACGGGAAGCAAGCATTTGCCATGACCATTCCTTGGAAACTACATGGATGGCAAATGATTCGTACCTCCTTGGCCAAACAATATTATACCGTAGCCAACGCTTCATATAGTAAATTCAATTCAGATGAATACATCACCAGATTGCTCTACCTAAAAAGCAAAAAAGTAGCCCTCTGTGATGCAGAATATTTATACAGAATTGGGGAGGGCTCAATTACAAGAAGCCCGTCATTAAAGAAATTGGATTATCTAATAACTATTGACAAGTTGATAGAACTGATAAAAGAAGAGAAGATACCCACAAATGTCTTACTAAATCTATATAATGATTATTATGCCACATTAAAAAGCATGGCTACTTTAGTGTTGCAATTACCTATTAATGAGCAGAAAGAGGGGAAACGAAGGATAATGATTGCATACAATGAATCTTATCGCAAAAATATGACTCTGCAATTGATCATGCAAGCTCCTTTCCGAACCAAGATAAAATTTACTCTGTCACTCATATCACAAAAATTCATTCTATGATAATCAAACATATATACCACAATATATTAAGATGGTATAGAAAAGCCCGTATTAAAAACAAAGAGATTACCATCATCAGCAATAATTGCTGGGGTGGATTTATGTATCAGTCGTGCGGCTTGCAATACAATACTCCACTAATCGGGCTCTATTTTTACGCTCCTGAATACATCAAACTCCTCAAAGACTTAAAAAACAACATAGAAAAGCCTATTATATTCATACCCAAAGAAAAATCAAAGTATGCTCATCTCATATCAAAAGATTACATTATTGGCGTATTAGGCGATACAGGGATTGAAATTGTTTTTATGCACTATCAGACGGAACAAGAGGTTTTGATAAAGTGGGAGCGCAGAAAAAAACGTATTCATTGGGATAATATGCTTGTAAAATTCAGCGATTCAGATTCCGCACGAAATGAAGAATATATCCACGAGTTTGACAAAATGCCATTCGCAAACAAAGTATGCTTCACGGGGAAAGCATATCCCACATGCAAATCTGTCATTTATATGAAAGAATTCAAATCACAAGGTTATGCATATTATGAATGGGCATACAGTTATAAATATTATAATTTCGTAAAACAGGTAAATAAAATTCCGAAAAGATGAAAAAATTATTGCTGCCTATCAAAAAGGTCTATTGGTTTTTCAAACATTACTACAAGCTATATCTATCACATTACAATAGAAAAAAATATGCCGATATCTTGTTCCGCGATCAGTTCGGCAGAAACATTGATTGGGAAAATCCTCGTGATTTAAATGAAAAAATCCAATGGCTTGCTTACTGTACCGACACTTCTTTGTGGACATTGTGCGCAGACAAGTATCGTATGCGTGAATTCATAAAGTCCGAAAACTGCGAGGAGCTGTTGGTACCGTTATATGGCCATTGGGATAAAGCAGCAGATATTGATTTTGATTCGTTGCCTAACAAGTTTGTTTTAAAGCCCAATCATGGCTATGGAGATGTAATTATAGTCAAAGACAAAAATAGAATAAACAAAAATGCAGTATGCAATCAGTTGCAAAAAAGTATAGATACCCCTTGGGGAAGAGAAACCGGTGAATTTCACTATCTCGGTATAAAGCCATGTATCATAGCCGAAATGCTATTGGAACCGGATAGTGCAAATGGGCTTGTAGATTACAAAGTATGGTGCTTTAATGGAAAACCTTACTATATATTTACCGGTTCAAATAGAGATGTTATCACACATAAAGTAGTATTCAATCTTTTTACTACATCATGGGAACGGCTTGATAGTTTCATGTCTGAACCTTACCGCAATGATGTACCTGTACAAAAACCTACTCAACTAGCCAAAATGTTGAAATATGCAGAAAAGCTATCAACAAAGTTTCCTGAAGTAAGAGTTGATTTTTATGAAATAAAAGGAAAGCTTTACATAGGGGAATTAACATTTACATCCAATATGGGACGTATGGATTTTCATACGCAAAAAGCGCTCATTGAAATGGGTAACAATCTGAATATTAAACAAATAAAATGCATTCAATAAAAAGGAATAGCAGCATTGAGCTACTTCGAATATTAAGTATGCTCATCATCGTGATTTATCACTACGAAGCACGCAACTTCAATCTTTATGTGGTTGCCTCTGACAGAGTCGGGGAGCCGGATTTGTTGCCACAACTATTAACCCATTCTATCGGAAAATTAGGAGTTCCTGTTTTTGTATTCATTTCAGGATGGTATGGATTAAAGTATCGCAAAGAAAGGTTTTGGGAAATGGTAGGAATGTGCATCTTTTATGCTTTGATTTCATGCATTGGATGTCAGTTGCTATATGGGCAAGTTAGATTTCTAGAGCTGCCCTTTTCCATCAATTTGTGGTGGTTCATGGCGGCCTATTTGTCTATCTATCTATTGTCTCCCGGAATCAATCATTTTATAGATACATGCGACAAATGGCAAGTTTTATTGGCTGTTCTGACAATTACTTATATATCATTTGGAGATTATTTTGTAAAGTCTGCCAATATCGGAGGACTATTCCAAATGTTCAGCATGTACCTAAGTGCAAGGTGGATAAAATTATATCTAAAAAAATGGATTGACAAATGGTGGTTTCTACTTCTAATTAGTTTAATTATATTTCGAGCAGGGCTAATCATAGGTGGCCACTACACTGGACATCTTGGGATATTACCCTATTTAAACTCCTATGTAAATCCATTGACCACATTGATGTCCGCATGTATTTTTATTGGATGTTCTAAACTTTCATTCAATTCAACCACCATCAACTGGCTGTCAGCAAGTAGCCTTGCGGTTTATCTTTGCTCAGAAAGCCCGTTTGGCCAAATGTTTTTTGACAGTTGGTTTCCTCATATAGAATGGAACTTTTTACATTTTATCATTGGGGCAATTGCCGTCTATTTCTGTATCACTATCATTGACCAAATTCGTAAATCAATAACACATAACCTCATAGTAAATAAACTAAAATGAAATACGCTTTTACAATTATAATACCGCACAAAAATGTTCCCGATTTACTGCAAAGATGCTTGGACAGCATTCCAAAACGAGATGACCTGCATATTATAGTAGTAGATGACAACAGCGATTCGAAGATTGTGGATTTTGACAGATTCCCGGGATTAAACAATCCGCAATGCACGGTCATATTTACCAAAGAAGGGAAGGGAGCCGGATATGCCCGCAATGTAGCGTTAAAGAGCAGTGATTCAAAGTGGTTTTTGTTTGCTGACGCAGATGATTATTTTTCCAATGATTTAAATGCATTCTTAAATCAGTATAAACACGCCAATGCAGATCTCGTCTTTTATGAAAACATAACGATTGATTGTGAAACAGGAAAAAATGTAGAGAAAGATTTGATGGTAAAAGAATATGCCAAACAAAGTACCTCTCTCAACAATTTCAATCCACTTCGTTATATGACCCATGCCCCTTGGACAAAAATGGTCAATACCGAATTAATTAAGAAACATGATATTCACTTTCAAGAAATATGTGCAGCCAATGACGTTTGGTTCGCAACACAAGTAGGACACTATGCAAACCAGATTATAGTATCAGATATAAAAATATATGTCCGCACAATCCGTAAAGGATCTTTGTTTTATTCTTTTAAAGCAGAAAATCTATTGGCAAGAATAGAGGTCGGTTACAAAGTAAATGCTTTTTTAAAAAAGGAAAACAAACTTGAATATTACGCTGAAACATGGGGATATTTTCTTGATTTAAGAAAAATCAGCTGGTGGTTATTTATCAGAAATGCCATACCCTATTTATACCATACTCCAAACAAGATTATCTGGAAACATATCAAATATCAATTAGGTATAAGATGAGGAGCCAATATCATTCTCTATATTTACTGAAAGCCATAGGTGTATTATTTGTGTTAATGATACACTTTTCCTGCTACAAAATCCAATATTTTGAACCATTATACCGATGTGGAGTTCCACTATTTTATATCATTTCGGGCTTCTTCCTTTATGCGAAGGATGAATCTGTACAAATACAAAAGGTAAAGAGAAGTATTGTAAAAATAGTAAAACTAATTCTGTTTTTCAATATTGTATATTATTTACTTTACTGGACTATTGATGGAAAGTCCAAGATTAACACTGTTGATAATATCATACGCCTTGTCATATATGGCGATTCTGTTTCCGGACATCTTTGGTTTCTCACAAGCTATCTATGGACTTTAGTTCTCATTTGTATCCACAAACACTTTAAGATAAAGGACGTAATACTATATATTGCGGCAACAGCTTGCCTCATAGAAGGTTTGATGGAAGGGCAGTATTCTTTTGCAGCATTTGCAAATAGCAATTTTTCCATACAAGAATACTATTTACCGTGGCTAACATCCAGCCTTCCAATGATGGCTATAGGGTATGTCATAAAAAAGCATGAAACGCAAATTGTCATATTGGCAAATAAACATCGCACAATTCTGTCTATCGGAACAATTATCTTATGCCTTTTCCCCTATATTGAGCATCAGTTATTATGCGCTACTCATCACTATTCCGGAACATTTATGATTTCTACGTTTTCTGCAGTAGTCGCAATGTTTATTTATTGTATTTGCGACCCAACAATGGGGGGGGGGCAAGATGCTCCATATAACCACGGTAGGAAAGTTGCATTCCGGCAATATTTATTATTGGCAATTTTTCCCATATTATCTTTTTATTACCAACATGATTCCTAAAGATATACTTCAAAACGTAGAACTTCCGATTATGGTCGTTGTGCTTTTAATATGGTCTTATGGAATCAATTGGAGTATGAATTTATTAACAAAACATAGACTCCAGCAATGAATCCGTACATATCTATAATTATTCCGGTATATAACACCGCCAATTATGTGGCAAGAACCTTAAATAGCATTATTCAACAGAACTTCGACGGTTATGAAATAATTCTGATTGACGACGGTTCAAGAGATAACAGCAACAATATATGTAAACAATATGCAGCGACATACCCTCATATTATTTTTATAGAGAAGGAAAACGAAGGAGTTGCCATAACAAGAAACAAAGCTTTAAACATAGCTCACGGTGAATATATTTTCTTTATTGATTCTGATGACATTGTCTATCCTGAATCTTTTGGAAAAGTCGTTTCTATACTTACAAATACACAACCGGATTTTCTTCGTTATGATTTCAACACGATAGATATACATGATGCCAATCTCTATCCGAATCATCTGCGAAAAAAGAGAAAGAAATATCACTGCATGGTTCTGAATGCAGCAGACTTTATGCAGAAAGTCATAAAAAATGAGTATTATCTGTGCATGCACGTCTTTCGCCGAGATATCATAGACAAAAATAACATCAGATTTCTTGATGGATGCACATACAATGAAGATACATTATTCATTATTCAGTACTTGCAACATTGCTCCAAATGTATCTATGCAGATATTTTATTTTATGGATACAGAAAATGCGATGAAGCCGTAACAGCCCATTTTACTGAAAAACATTATAATGATGTAAAAAGAGTCTATTGGGCACTCTCTAAATTAGCGACCGACAACAATAAAATTCAAATGGGAAAAAACATTCAGCGAGTTGCCGGAGAATTGGCATTACATCTTCATAAACATGTATCGGCCAAACAGCATATAGACAAGGAATATCAAGATATTGAAAACGATTGTAAACAAAAGGCACTTTCCATAGAATGGAACTTTAAACGATGGCTACCAGAAAATCTTTGTAACATTGCGTGGGAATTAATCAATCTAATAAAGAAAATAGCAAACAGGCTATAAATGTAAACATTTGAACAAATCCCAAGTTTTTTTGCACATTCATCACAGCAAAGAATATATACTCATATATGAATCGATTAAGAAATAACACAGTCGAAAACGTAAAATGGATTGAAGTCGCTGGAATAGCACTTTTGTTCCTTCTAACTCCATCCATAATAGGACTACCTGCTATCATATATTATGTAACATCCAAAAGACGACCTAATAAAACAAATTATTATACATTTTTTATTTGCATCGCAGCATACATTGGTGCTGTAAATGCAACAAAACACGCCGGTGGTGATCAGATAAATTATGCTTGGGCTTATTTGAATGTTCCTACGCAAGGATTTATAGGTTCTCTAAAAAACATTTATGGATATAGGGTCGCAATGGGAGAAAAAGGGGCTACTAACATATCCGGTGAATTTATGAATGGAGTGTATAACTATTTAGGTTATTATCTGACTTTCGGTAATTATTCACTTTTTATCTTCTTGTATTCCTTAATGGAAATTATGTTGATACTAATGGGAGTATACCATTTCTCAACCCAATTAAAATCACCAAAGATGGTTCTGATATGCGGTACAATAACAATGTGTTTTTTTTATATGTATTTCAATCTTATGTTGCAAATACAGAAACAATTTTTTGGACAAGCCATAATGATGTATGTCATAGGTCATTATGCAAGATATGGCAAAATGACAAAAAAGACATGGATAATGATGTTTGCTTCTGTATTTACCCATACGACAAATATATTATTTATACCTTTTTTATTGGTAAAAAGATTACGCAGCAAGATGAACAAACAGACATTAATGATGATGTGTGTGTTATTTGCACTACTTATCATAATGGGACCAAGTATGGCGAGAGAAATAACATCGTCATCAGATGGTAGCGTGTTAGGTTATGGATTATCAAGAGTAGCTAATAGCAAAGGGCTAGATGATGGATTAGGAGGTCTAGATTTTACCCATCCGAGAGTTCATGTGTTGTTGTTGCCTCTGCTATTTGTATTGTATAAAAAACAATGGAAAGAACGTAAATCTATGAATGTGACAGAGCAATTTCTTATGAATATAATGCTTTTACTCATATTGGCTGTATTTGCAATGTTTAACCAACCTACGGCACAATATCGGTATTTTATGATGTTTTATATGTTCATACCATATATCATTCCTTATATAGGAAGGTCTCTTAAAGAAAGGAATCTATTACTTAAAGGCTTTGCATCGCTAAGTATGGGCTGCTTCTTTTTGTTTTTTGAAAATATCATTTGGGAATACGCCCCTGAATTTGATATAATATTTTTCAGTCCCATATATCTTACATTCGGCGGTTATTATTTATAAAAGATATGCACATTTGTTTTGTTTGTAGAGAATATCCACCTTCATTGCGTGGTGGAGGTATCGCTTCGTATATTAAAGAAGTGGCCCATGGTTTAAATGCTTTAGGGCATAGAGTGACGGTAGTCTGCGCTTCGGATGATACACGTAAGGAAAAATCTTACGATGAAGACGGGGTGAACATCATACGCCTTAAAGGAGGGGATTTCATTATTCCACAAGTAGAAAAAACATCCATTGTAAAAAAATTTAGAACCTTTTATAGATATCTCCCTTACCGAAAAAGAATAAGAGAAGCGCTGAAAACCATAAGAAACATTGATATTATCGAAGTGGCAGAATATGGTGCAGAGGCCTATTATTTACAAGAATTGGGCATACCACTTGTAATAAGGTTGCATACTCCAGCTTTAATGGACCATTATAATTTTGGCATACTTCCATTTAATGCCCATACAGCAAAGTTTTATTGGCAGGGAAGACATGAACTGGCCACTGTAAAACGAGCTCAATATATCACATCTTGCAGTACTTCACTAAAAGAATGGAGCGTTAAAGAATTAAGAATTGATAGAGATAAAATTAAAGTGATATACAATCCACTAAATACAGAAAAGTGGACTGATATTGCATTTACAAGAGAGAGAAACAATGAAATAAAGGAAATACTTTTTGCCGGAACAATCTGTGATTGGAAAGGCTGTGGTGATTTGGCCGCAGCTTGCAAATCACTTGCCGATGAAGGTATTAAACTTCGTTTAAATATGGTCGGCAAAGCAGGAGATTTTGCTGAACAACTGAAGAACAAATATAAAACTCATCCATGGTTTAATCTTGTCGGAAAAGTTCCTCGTGAAGAATTGATAGCACGCTATACAACAACAGATTTGGTAGTATTTCCTTCTTGGTGGGAAAATATGCCAATGGTATGTATAGAAGCTATGTCACAAGGCGCTATCGTATTAGGTAGCAGCTCCGGTGGTATGAGCGAAATTATTGAGGATGGAAAGAGTGGCTTTCTAGTAGAACCTCGCGATTCCAAAATTCTTGCTGAAAAAATAAGGCAACTACTAAAACTTGACACCAAACAAAGAGTAATTATATCGAATAATGCCAAACAACGCATCAAAAAAGCTTTTAGCATGGACATTGTGTTGGAGCGACAAATAGAATATTATAAATATGTAATAAAGGATTTCAAATCATTATGAGAATACTTTGGATCACTCCTTGGTTCGGGAACTATCGTATACCCGTATATGACTATCTAAATAGACAAACCAACAATCAGTTTTATTTAATATGTAATTCTTCCGATTTATCAGAATTAGTAAAAGGTAAATTGACTCAAACATTAGGTGACCATGTGTCTATTTTAGACAGTGAGAAGCGATTAGTTTTCGGAAAAGGAGGTAATACAACTTTCGCTAATGCCACGCTTACTATCAAATCAGTAAAAGGACTAACTAAAAAGATAAAAGAGATTAATCCCGATATCATTATAGTAGAAGGATTTGGCAGTTGGGCTCCCTATGGCATAAAACATGCATGGTTACATCGAAAAAAGTTGCTAATGTTTTACGAACGCACCAAGTATGTGGAACGTAACGCACCCTGGTATCGAAAGTTATATAGAATGATTATAGGCAGAACGGTAAATCATTTCTTAATCAACGGCATGCAGACGGAAGAATACCTAAATGATGATTTACATTTCAAGAACACGCCCAAGACTCTCGGAGTTATGTGTGCGGATAGTTTCAATTTAAGGAAGCAAGTAACAGAAACACCTATTGATATAGTGAAATCAACAAAGGAGCGGTTGGGCATCTCAAAACAAGGGTTGACATTCTTATTTGTAGGTCAATTAGTTGAAAGGAAAGGAATCAAAGAATTATTGGCGGTTTGGAACAATCATATCAAAAAATACCCAAATGACCATTTAGTCGTGATTGGCACAGGCGTACTCAAAGAACATCTGATAAAAAAATACAATTCAGAAAAAGGAATACACATTATGGGTGGAATTAGTTATGACAAATTGCCTTTATATTATGCCCTATCTAATGTATTTATTATGCCGACGTTGGAAGATAATTGGTGCCTGGTATTACCAGAAGCAATGGCTTGCGGGCTACCTGTAGCTTGCTCTATCTATAATGGTGGAACAGCAGAATTGATTAAAGACGGAGTAAACGGTTACAGCTTTGACCCTTTGAACAAGAAATCAATATTAGATACATTAGAAGCTTTCCACCAACATGACCTGCAAACAATGGGTAAACATTCTATCGAAATCGAAAGCAACTTTACTCCAGACAAAGCTGCACAACGAATTTTTGACGCATGCAAATCTGTGATACAATGAAAATAGACTTTTCAAATATGCCTGCCGGCGATCATAAAACAACCTTTGCAATAAAGTATGTGCTAAATATACTACGTACATGGTATCTTTTTCATCTTAAATTTCCATGGGTAAAGTATTCTGGATTTGTAAGAGTAATGCCTCATACCCGTTTCGCTAAGCGAAAAATACAATTGGGTAGATATGTCCAATTTGGAAAGTATTGTAGTGTTGCGGCCAATTTAGTAACAGGAAATTATGTACTTTTTGCAGGGAAAGTGTCGTTTGTTGGCGGGAATGACCATCAGATTCATTTATCAGGTACTACAATATGGCAATCACCACGAGGTGAGGAACGCGATATTATAGTGGGAAATGATGTGTGGATTGGCAATGGATGTACTATTTTAGGTGGTGTAACAATCAGTGATGGTGCTGTAATAGCAGCTGGAGCAGTTGTTACAAAAAGTGTTCCTGCCTGTGAGGTATGGGGAGGCGTTCCTGCCAAGAAAATAAAGAATCGCTTCTCTACTGACGAAGAAAAGGTAAAACATCTCAACTATTTAAATACAATATGCCACGCTTAGCTTCTGATAGATTATGTACCGGTTGCTTAGTCTGTGTTGACACTTGTAAACATCAAGCAATTGGTATCATTAAAAAGAATGGGTTGACTCACGTCTCTATATGTTCAGACAAATGCGTCAATTGTAATCTTTGTGAAAAAGCATGTCCCATTGTATCACCAGTGAAAAAAAACGATGTTAGCCAAATGCACGCGTTTGGCGGTTGGTGCAAAGACGATGCATTGCGTAAAAAAGCGGCCAGTGGAGGAGCTTTTACCGGTATCGCATTGGATTTTTTCCAGTGTTTTGAGAACTCTTATGTTATCGGTGCTTGTCTGGAAAACAATCAAGTAAGACATCGTTGCATATCAACACACAAAGATTTACCTTTATTGATGAATAGCAAATACATCCAAAGTGACACCAAAGGAATCTATCAATATGTAAAGCAACTTCTGCAATCCAACGCTTATGTTTTATTTTCAGGTACACCTTGTCAAATAGCCGGATTATATGGATACCTAAGAAAACGCTATGACCATTTATATACTGTAGAAATAATATGTCACGGCATCCCTGGTCAAGAAGCTCTCGATTTGCATTTAACCCATTTTAAATCAACAAAAATCATCAGTTTTAGAGAAAAAGAGTACGGGCAGTATGCATCACAACATACTACACTTGAAATTAATGGAGACACCAAAGTAATTGCCCGAAAAGATGATTTGTTTTATAAGATATTTGCAGGATGGCTATTGGATAGAAAAAGTTGCAGCAATTGCAAATACGCATCGCTTAATCGAGTTTCAGATATTACAATTGCCGATTTTTGGGGTGGTCATTATAAAAAGGAGCAATTCGAAAAAGGCGTATCTCTATTAATAGCCAACAATGAACATGGACATAATTTGTTAGTAAAAACAAGTAACTTGCAATTGAATCCTTCGACAATAAAAGAAGCCATAAATTCCAATCCCAATTTATATGATGGATTTAAATTTATCCAATATCACCCATTAGTATTGTTTCCTGATTTTTTCAGAAAGCATCTATCTCGAGAACTGTGGTTACGTATAATATCAAACCAAATGCCACATAAGTGTTTTTGGGCAATATATAAAATTCTAACTATCATTCATATCAAATTAAAAAAACGATTTGTTCTATATAAATTTAAAATTAAATGAAGAAAGTAGGAATCATCACAATAGTAAATGTAAACAATTATGGTGCTGAACTGCAAGCATTCGCCACCTTTAGAAAATTACAGTTAATGGGATATAATGCCGAGATTATCAATTATCTATATTACAAAGATTGGCGATATATAGATAGCAAGATGTCACGTTCTTTTAATTCTATGAGCATAAAAGGCAAAATTATCTACTTTGCAAAATATCGGGTCGCATCTTTCGTATTAAATAAAATATTACCTTTAATCTGCAAAGATGTGAAACAGCGCATCGCTAATTTTAATTCATTCCATCAACACAATACTCGTTTCTCTAAATTATATAAGTCTATGAAGGACTTATATACGGATACTCCTATATATGATGTGTATATGGTTGGAAGTGACCAAGTATGGAATCCAAACGCATCATCATCTATTGAACCTTATTTCTTGACGTTTGCCCCTCATAGTGCCTTGACCGTATCGTATGCTTCAAGTTTTGGTGTATCTAAAATTGAAAATAACAGTATCGCTAATCGCATAAAACTTGGATTGTCTTCTATCAAAACCATTTCCGTTCGCGAATCTTCCGGTGTAAATTTAGTGAAAGAACTAACAGGACGCACCGCGCAATTGGTATGCGATCCGACTTTATTATTAAATAAATCGGAATGGACAATGTTTATGAAACCTGTAAGTAATATGCCTCAACGCTATGTGCTAATTTATCAATTATCCGAATCGGATGCCATTGTTAAATTGGCAACAAGAATAGGAAAGCAAGAGCAAATCCCAGTATATAGAATTTGCAAACGTGCATTTAAAGTAAAAAAAGACAAAGGTGTCGTGAATATCTTAAATGCAGGACCTTCTGAATTCTTATCGTTGATAACAAATGCTTCGTTTATAATAACCAACTCTTTCCATGGGACTGCTTTTTCTATTAATTTCGATGTACCATTCTATACAGTGGTATCTGCTAAAAAAAAGAATAACAACCGTATGGAGTCATTATTGGATTATGTAGGATTAGGAAAACGCATAGTAAAAGATGATGTAGATATCACGAACTTACCTATTGTAGGATATGATGTCAATGCCACGCAACTGAAACTTAAATCGTTTAGGCTGGAATCTGAGAAATTTTTAGAAGATGCTTTAGCCTATAATTAGTATTGGGAATCATTTTGCTTTCAACGAAATAATTATATAAAACACAAAAAGTATTAGTATATATATTATTACTAAACAACATCTGTAAAACCGTAATTTAGTTATACTCATTTAGCATGAAAAATTATAACTCCATTGACCTGACGAAATTTATTCTTAGCATTTTTGTTATAACCATACACTGTTATATTGTTCCTACTATTCAACAGCCTTTATTGCGGGATATATGCATGATGATACAATATACAGCAGTACCGCTGTTTTTTTGTTTTACGGGATATTTTTTGTTTAGGAGAGTGCTTCTTGCCCCAGAAGGAGCTAAAAAAAACATTAAAAGAGCATGGTTGAGATTCGGGAAATTATACCTTATTTGGTTTATCATTTACAGTGTAATAATCGACGGGCAGGGTGGTGGTGGTGGTGGTGTGTGGGGGCTGTCTCTTATACACATCTCCGAGCCCACGAGACACTCGCTA